>Ga0364867_10036_pt1 | contig 86922 bp, 89 predicted proteins | sample ExccelAu500001D4_3_FD_206915 | JGI IMG/M metagenome (GOLD analysis project Ga0364867, IMG submission 206915) | Enriched cells from Trout Bog Lake Hypolimnion, Wisconsin, USA - BchlTB.Aug13.5000.01.D4 | ecosystem: Environmental > Aquatic > Freshwater > Lake > Hypolimnion/Profundal zone | place... | reverse complement strand
GCAAGAATTGTGACGCCCACCAAGACTACTGCTATGAGATGACCAAAACCAGCGTGTGCTTGGATCATGATGAGGGGGTTAGCACCAGCTGGTGGATGTACAGTTTGAGTAAGCAATAAGACTGCTAGTGTAATTACTTCTGCGAGCAAATAAACCCACAAAGAATCACCAAAGAGCTGGTAACAAATAATACCAATAAGTGCGCTGATGAGATGTCCACCAAATAAAGCTCTTGGCTGTGCTGCAGGGGCGCCAGTTAAGCCAAATAAAAATATTGTCGAGCCACCTAGCGATGCAAGAAGTAATGGTGATGTCTGCAGTTTGGTAACTAGAAGGACTAACCCCAGTGCAACCATTGCACCCAACGAAACCCATACCAAGCGTTTAATTGTTCTGAGCATGGCTTAGTGTAATCCAGCCATCGTAGATATTTGAATGGCTTGTCTTAGGATTGAGCCTGGACATCTGACTTTCCCAGAGAGAATTTGCTGAGTAACGGACGCTGTTGATTGGGCATCAATTTCGAAAAATGGATTAGATTCTTCAAAGCGCTCTTCTGGACTAGAGCTTTCTTGTTTACTAGAAAAAAGAAAATGCATTTCAGGCAATCTTTGTAATGAGGCTGTTGGCTCACCCTCATTACCCCTCATCAAAATAGCATTCGCTGCCCGGAGTTGAAAAAATTCTCTCAACTTTTCTGGATATTCTGGATGGGTGTAATTAGAAACTTGCCAAGGGTTCTGAAGGGTTGGATTGATGAGTTTTGCTAGGACATGCCCAGTATTGCGCAAGCCAATTTGCTCCCTGATATCTAGTAATTTCTGCAGCGCTGGAGAAATAACATTGAGGGGACAAAAAATTGGCTGATTGGAAGTTAAAAGTTCACCAAATTGATTCTTAGTATTGAGGATTGGCCAACTGAGTGATTTAAAAATTTCATAGCTCGTTACCCTGGTCTGATCTTTTTCAACCCCCTGAACAAGAACGGTAAAGCCATAACTAGAAAGCATGCCTGCAAGAAGCGGTGTGAGATTTGCTTGTTTTCTAGCTCCGTTATAGCTTGGCAGAATGATGGTTGGACGCGACCCTAGGTTGAGCAAATTCAAATGCGGTTCTATGGCATCCATAAAGCCCATTAACTCAGATATAGACTCACCTTTAATGCGCATGGCAATACAAAACGCACCCAACTCAAGGTCACTGACCTTGTCATCTAGGATCTGTCTAAATACCTCTTTAGCCTGATCTCGATCAAGATCGCCGGCTCCCTTGCTACCTCGACCAATGACCTTTAAGAATGAACTAATACCCATTGCTTGATTATGCAGCTACTTGGGCTTTCATGAAGAATTGGCCAATGATTTGCTTAACCTCTGGCTTACAGGAGCCACAATTCGTTCCGCATTGTGTTTCAGCTTGAAGCGAATTCATAGCATCATCAGGAGTAATTCCTGCCGGCATTTTGCTCAGGCATTGCGTCATTGTGTCAGCGGATACATTAAAGCAGTTACAAATTGCTTTACCTTTAGGTTTGATCTCTACTGGAGGCTTGCTGACGGGCATCAATAGAGATCGACCGAGCGTTTTTGCATCTAAGCCACTTTCTAGGTACTCCCTCAGCCAGGCAGTACTGGCTAGACTATCAATAGGGCCAGTAAGTATTGCAGACAGAACCTTCTCATGAGCACGCACGAGCCGTACGACGCCTCTGCGCTTATCGCTATAACGCATCACAGGCTCACCAGATGCCTCATCTAATTTAAATTTCAGTATTACCTGCTTTAAAGCTTGGGCGGCAAGAGAGTCAGATTCTTCAAGAGGGTCATCGTGGTGGGCAGCTTTGAATGAAACACCAATAAGGTCGCCATCCTGCTCTCTACCAAATAAGACGCATTGGGCCGAGTCAAAGTGAGGCAAGATACTGCGCAAGCTGTTTTGCACATTAAATACTTCTTCTTTTGGAAATAAACCAAAGGCTACTAATTGCCAAGGTAGATTTGCAGGCAAAATTTTAACTGCTGAATGTTTTAATTCTGGCTGACCCGATACAGGGTCAATCATGTTGCAGGTGAGTCCGTTGACCCCGCGGCCTGGTGTTTTGCCAGCAGCGCCTGAAATAAACTCAGAACCCCAGTGCATAGCAATAAATGCTTGTGAGGAGGCAATATCTTCCGAGACTTTGATTGGAAAGATCTCGCTCCCCCTACGACTGGTGACATGAACTAAATCACCATTTTCTAAGTTCATTCTGCCAGCATCTTTGGGCGACATCTCCACGCAAGGCTCAGGTGAGTGACCATAAAGCGTTCCAATGGTTCCAGTTCTGCTCATGCCGTGCCATTGATCTCGCAGGCGTCCGGTATTTAGAGCAAATGGGTAGCGAGCATCAACGGATTCTGCAGTGGCTTTATAGGGTGCGGCTATAAAGTGAGCCTTTTTATCTTTGGTTGGGAAGACACCATTTTCATAAAGCCGCTTTTTGCCAAAGAAATCCCCTTTGGGCATTGGCCATTGTTGTGGCCCACGCTCTTCGAGAATTTGATAGCTCAGGCCAGTAATATCGAGATCGCGACCAGCGGTACTTTCGCGATGTTCATTCCAAATATCTTCCGGACCGTCATAAGGAAAGAGAGTAGAAATTCCCTCTTTTCTATTACCAGGTATTAGCGCCTCTAGGGCCCGCGCAACATCTAAAGCGATCTGCCAATCATGTCTGGCAGACTCATAGGGGGCAATTGCAGGATTGACTTTGGAGATACGACGTTCTGAATTGGTAACGGTCCCTACCTTTTCTGCCCAGGTAGTGGCTGGCAACAACACATCTGCATATAAGGTAGTGGCTGTGTGTGCATAGGCTTCCTGCACGACAACAAACTCCGCTTTGCTTAGCCCTTCATGCACCGCATTTAGATCAGGCATGGATTGCGCAGGGTTTGTGCAAACGATCCAAATAGCCTTAAGCTTTTCAGTGCGCAATGCCTCAAACATAGGAATGGCGCTAAGTCCTGGTTTTTCAGGAACGGAGTGGACGCCCCACAAGTTAGCGACTTCTGCGCGATGTTCTGGGTTAGCAAGATCACGGTGTGCTGAAAGTAGATTGGCCAATCCTCCAACCTCTCGGCCACCCATTGCATTCGGTTGCCCAGTTAAAGAGAAGGGGCCTGCACCAGCTTTACCAATTTGACCAGTGGCCAAATGTAGATTTACTAAAGCAGCATTCTTGGCGGTGCCTGACGCAGACTGATTAAGTCCTTGGCAGTACATGGATAGCGTTGCAGGAGAGGTGGCAAACCATTGTGCCGCTTGGAATAAGTCTTTTTCGCTAATACCGCAGATCTGGCTCACTGCCTTAGGGGTGAAGTCCCTCACCAGATCACGCAGCCCATCAAAACCTACTGTGTAGGAGTTGATATAAGACTCATCAATCCATTTCTCCCAAAGCATGATGTAAAGCATGCCATGGTATAGGGCTACATCAGTACCCGGTTGAATTTGTAAATATAGATCAGCTTCTTTGGCAGTATCTGTTTTTCTGGGGTCAACAACAATGACTTTCAGGTCTGGATTATTTTTACGGGCATCTTCAAGGCGCCTATACAAAATTGGATGGGCAAAAGCGGTATTTGACCCTGTAATAAAAATAGTCGATGCTGAATCAATATCTTCATAGCAGCAAGGCGGAGCATCCATTCCTAAAGTTTGCTTATAGCCAGCTACTGCGCTAGACATACATAGGCGTGAATTGGTATCAATATTGTTTGAACCAATTAAGCCCTTCATTAACTTATTGAAGACGTAATAATCTTCGGTTAGAAGCTGACCAGAGACATAAATACCAACGGATTCTGGGCCATGCTCTTTAATGATGTCGGCAAATTTCTGGGCAGCGGTTTGAATTGCTTCAGGCCAAGAAATATCGATCGGCTCTTGACCTCTCGCTTTGCGGATTGCTGGAGAGCCGAGCCGCGCTTGTATCTGCAGGCTTGGGTTTGCAGTAAGGTGAAGGGTCGAGCCTTTGCTGCAAAGTCGGCCGAAGTTTGCGGGGTGATCAGGGTCACCACGAACCCCAGTTACTTCTAGCTTTCCATTGCTATTGGGCGTAGTTTCAATGATGACGCCACAGCCAACACCACAATAGCAACAGGTGCTTTTAACTTCAGCCATGAGTAGCTTGTAATTCCTCGCGACTCAACCAAACCACACCAGACTCGACTTTAACTGCAAAGGATTTGGCACAGCCCTCATCCGGAGCAACAGCACAGCCGGTGGAAAGATCGATATTCCAAGAGTGTAGTGGGCATGTTACGGATTTCCCATGAACAATGCCCTGCGAGAGGGGGCCACCCTTATGTGGACACTTATCTAATACGGCAAATACTTCATCTTCTGAGTTTCTGAAAATCGCTATTTGACCGGCTGGTGCTGCAATAACTCGAGCTCCTAAGACAGGGATTTCTCCAACCGTGGTAATTTTTTGCCATTGATCAAGTTGGGCGGTATTAGACATTTCCAACCTCGACAATAGGAATGGTTTTAAATTGACGAACATCTACACCGGCACGTTCGAAGTCCTTCCAAGGGTCTGGGGCATCTTTCAGATCAAAGAGCAGTCTCTCATAAAGAGCTTTACGACTTTCAGCATCATCAACCACCTTTTGCTTGATGTATTCCATGCCCACCCGTGCCAAATAGTGAACGGTGCGATCGAGATACCAAGCTTCCTCGCGATATAACTGCAAGAAGGCGCCTGAATACTCACGCACTTCCTCATCTGTTTTCACTTTGCAAAGAAATTCAGCAACTTCAGTCTTAATGCCGCCGTTACCACCAATGTAGAGCTCCCAGCCAGACTCAACGCCAATAATGCCGACGTCTTTAATGCCGGCCTCCGCGCAGTTTCTAGGGCAACCTGAAACCGCAAGCTTGACTTTATGAGGGGCATACATACCAAAGAGCATGCGCTCAAGCTCTACACCCATCTTCATAGAGGACTGCGTCCCAAATCGGCAATGCTCATCGCCAACACAGGTCTTGACCGTACGAATGGATTTGCCGTAGGCATGACCTGATGGCATATCTAATTCCTTCCAAACTGCTGGAAGATCATCCTTTTTGATACCAAGTAGATCGATACGTTGACCACCAGTGACTTTGACTGTAGGAACTTGGTATTTTTCGGCAACGTCAGCGATGCGGCGTAATTCTGCTGGCGTCGTCAAGCCGCCAAACATCCTTGGTATTACTGAGTAGGTGCCGTCTTTTTGAATATTGGCATGAGCACGTTCATTAATAAAGCGAGACTGTGGATCATCTTTTGCTTCATGTGGCCAAGTAGAAATCAGATAGTAGTTCAGAGCAGGGCGACAAGTCGCGCAACCATTTGGCGTTCTCCAGTTCAATTCAGTGCGAACTTGTTCTTGAGAAATTAAGTGGCCTGAGCGTATAGCTTGACGGATTTCATCATGAGAAAGATCAGAGCATCCGCAAATCGATTTCTTTCTAGGGGTCGCTGAATAGTCTGTTCCTAAGACATTCATCAAGACTTGCTCAACTAAGCCCGTACAGGATCCGCACGAGCTACTGGCCTTCGTACATTTCTTGACTTCATCAAGGGTAAAGAGGCCTTGCTCACGAATGGCCTTCACAATAGTGCCCTTAGTAACACCATTGCATCCACAGACTTCGTCTGCATCTGTCATTCCAGCAGCTTTATTGTGACCTTGATGACCAACATCGCCAATATTAGATTCGCCAAACATCAATGTGTCACGAATTTCAGCAACACTTTGTGCATCGCGCATTAGCTTGAAATACCAAGTGCTGTCTGCGGTATCGCCAAACATGCAAGCGCCAATCAAACGATCATCTTTAAGAACTAATTTTTTATACACGCCGCCAATAGGATCAGCTAGGGTAATTTCTTCAGTACCTTCACCACCCATAAAGTTACCAGCAGAGAAGAGATCAACCCCAGTAACCTTAAGTTTTGTGGAGGTAACAGAGCCCTCATAGCGCCCAATACCGTGTTCAGCTAGATGATTTGCACAAACTTTAGCTTGTTCAAACAAGGGGGCAACTAAACCATAGGCTGTACCGCGGTGGCTTGCACACTCACCAACAGCATAAACTCTCGGATCAAATGTTTGCAGGGTGTCGTTAACTACAATACCTCTGCTGCAATGTAAGCCTGCGGATTCAGCTAAGGCTGTATTAGGTTTAATGCCTGCAGCCATGACGACTAAATCTGCAGGAATCTCAAGGCCGCCTTTAAAGCGAATAGAGCCCACGCGATCACCAGTAGCATTGGGGCTGATTGCTTCAGTAGAGGTCTTGAGTAAAAACTTTAGACCTTTTTCTTCTAAGGATTTTTGTAGTAAATCAGCAGCCGTTTTATCTAACTGTCTTTCCATCAACCATTCGGCAAGATGGACTACGGTCACACTCATACCCCTGAGGGCTAGACCATTTGCAGCCTCTAGACCAAGTAGGCCGCCACCAATCACAACAGCATTTTTGTAGCGCGTCGCTACATCAATCATCTCATTGGTATCTTTAATATCGCGATAGGCAATGACGCCAGGCAAATCATTACCTGGGACAGGCAGAATAAATGGTAGTGAGCCGGTAGCAAGTAACAATCGATCGTAGCTTTCAACGGTACCATCATCGGCAATAACAGTACGCTCTTTGCGATCAATCTTAGTTATGGTCTTGCCAAGATGAAGATGGATGCCATTGCTCTTATACCAATCTAGGTCATTGAGAACAATTTGCTCAAGAGTCTGTTCGCCTGCCAACACTGGGGATAGTAAAATACGGTTGTAGTTGGGATGAGGTTCAGCGCCAAAAATAGTAATGTCATAAAGTTCTGGATCGAGTTTTAATAGTTCCTCGATGGTCCGAACGCCGGCCATCCCATTGCCGATCATGACGAGTTTTTGTTTTTTCATGCTTTGATCTTGAAACTATCTGCATAAGCTGCAGGGTTAGAGCCATTCCATACAACACCATCAAATAATTTGCTGGAGCGCATATCGCTTTTTGGTAATGGAGTTTTTGAAGCTGTAGCAGCATCTTTGTAGATAGCAATGTTGTTAACCTTCTTTGCTACTGCCAAGTAATCTGGATGTTCTTTGAGCAATCCCCAGCGCTTATGTTGGGTCATAAACCACATACCATCAGACAGGTAAGGGAAGGTCGCTAAACCGTCGTTATAAAACTTCATTGCTTGAGGGTCATCCCAAGTCTTACCGATACCATTGTTATAACGCCCCATCATGCGATCTTGAATCACAGCGACATCAGTGTTGACAAATGAAGGTGCAGATACAACTTCCGCAGTCGCATGCTTGTTCGAGGTCGATGAATCAATATATTTCCCCGCCTCTAAAATTGCTGTAGTAACTGCACGACAGGTATTGGGATATTTCTTAGCAAAGTCAGAAGTTGTGCCCAATGCTTTTTCTGGATGATCCTGCCAAATAGCCTGCGTAGTAATTGCTGTAAAGCCAATACCATCAATGATCGCGCGGGCATTCCAAGGCTCACCTACGCAATAACCATCCATATTACCGCTTCGCATATTGGCAACCATTTGTGGAGGTGGAACAGTAATGATCTTTGCATCTTTAAATGGATTAATGCCGTAATTTGCTAGCCAGTAGTAAAGCCACATAGCATGTGTACCAGTTGGGAAAGTTTGCGCGAAAGTGTAATCACGCTTTTCTTTATCCATCAGTACTTTGAGGCTAGCCCCGTCGCTTACACCCTTTTGATACAGCGCTTTGGATAAGGTGATTGCTTGGCCATTATTGTTAAGTGACATGAGGATAGACATATCTTTTTGTTGACCACCAATGCCCATTTGTAAGCCATAAACTAAGCCATACAAAATGTGAGACATATCATTCTCACCATTCACAAGCTTGTCACGAATTGCAGCCCATGAGGCTTCCTTGGTTGGGATAATTTTGACGCCGTATTTTTTATCTAATCCAAGGTGATTAGCCATAACCACTGAAGAGCAGTCAGTTAAAGCGATGAAGCTGACCTTGACATCAGTTTTTTCGGGAGCATCAGAGCCTGCGGCCCATGCTCCTGCTTTAACCATCGGATCTATTAAAGACAGAATGCTAGCAGAGCCAATACCTTGAATGAGTTTGCGTCGCGTAGGATTTGCATCGGCAACAGTGGGGATTGTGGCTTCTGGTACTAAGCCACTAACATTCGCTTTTTCTTTCATGATGAGCTCCTTTAGTCGATAACTAACAATAAAGAAGTTGTAATGGCCGCGGTTAGGGTGATGGCTCAGTAATGGTGCACCAAACTAATGCATGAACACTTTTGGTTCATGATCTAGTTTTGTGGGTATTTCGGGCTGTTACAAATGATGCATGGAACAAATTGCACCGACAACTGACAAATCGCCCAAAGTAAATGGCGTAACACCTGGCGTCTACCTCATTGGTGCGGGGCCTGGAGCCGCAGATCTCATTACTGTTCGCGGTTCGAGAATTTTGGCTCAGGCAGACATTGTTTTTTATGATGCCCTCATTGATATTTCTATGTTGGAGTGGTGTCTTGGCACTATATTGGTGCAAGTAGGAAAAAGATGTGGAGCACATTCGAGCTCCCAACACTTTATTAATAAGCAATTAGTTGATGCTGCTAGTAAGTATGGAATCGTGGTGCGCTTGAAAGGTGGGGATCCCATGATTTTTGGGCGTGCACAAGAGGAGATTGATGCCCTTGAGAAAGCAAACGTGCATTATGAAATCGTCCCAGGAATTACTACTGCCCTAGCAGCTTCAGCAGAATTAAAGCAGCCCCCAACGACAAGAGAATTAAGTCGGACCTTGACTCTAACTACTTTGCCTGGGCGTTGCGCACATGTTGATCATAAAACCGCAATCTACTATATGGCGCGCGACCAGTTATCTGAGGTTGCCACAACCTTGATTGCTCAAGGCTACTCAAAAGATACCCCTGTTTGCTTGATGGAGTCAGTAAGCCTGCCAACGCAGCGCAGCTTTGGTTGCACATTGGATGAATTGCGCCTTGGTGATGTCCATCATTATTTTTTGGAAAAGCAGCCAGTTGTGGTGATGGTCGGAGAGGTTTATAGAGAAAAACTTGAGACCCTTACTCCATTAATTGAGTCACAAACTTATTTCAATCCATTGCAAGCAGTATCTTAATTAATTACTAGGAGCTATAAATGAATTCATATCGCCCATTTGACCCAGATAGACCGCTATTTAGCAACCGCTGTAGCTGTGGTCAGCATGCATCTGAGTTGGATCATGCAAATTCTCTTTCCGCAAAAATGGATGTTGAGCAGGAGAGTGCGGATTTTGTTGAGGCTAGTTTAGTAAAAGCATTGTTTCCTCAAGAGGCACGTAGACGTGCGTTCTTAAAAGCTGTAGGTGCTGGCGGTGCGATGAGTGCTTTATCTGGTTTCCTACCAGTGGGGTCATTGCAGGCAATGGCTCAAGAGAAAGCACCCCTTGAAAAACCAGATCTCAAGATTGGTTTTATTGCGATCACTTGTGCAACCCCTTTGATCATGTCAGATCCCTTGGGCTTTTATAAAAAGCAGGGCCTCAATGTCACGTTAAATAAAACGGCGGGTTGGGCTTTAATTCGTGACAAGATGCTCAACAAAGAACACGATGCGTCTCACTTCTTGTCACCAATGCCGATATCGATGTCTATGGGCTTGGGCTCAGACCCGACTCAAATGCGGGTAGCAACTATTCAGAACGTGAATGGCCAAGCAATCACTTTAGCCAATAAACACAAAGATAACCGTGATCCTAAAAACTGGAAGGGTATGAAGTTTGCTGTACCGTTTGAATATTCAATGCATAACTTCTTATTGCGTTATTACGTTGCGCAAGCTGGCTTGGATCCAGATAAAGATATTCAGATTCGCGTGACACCTCCACCAGAGATGGTTGCCAACTTACGTGCAGGCAATATTGATGGTTTCTTAGGGCCTGATCCATTTAATCAGCGTGCAGTCTACGATGAAGTTGGATTTATTCATATCCTGACTAAGCAGATATGGGACGGTCATCCATGCTGTGCATTTGGAACGTCAGAAGAGTTCATTAGAAAAAATCCAAATACTTTTGCTGCTTTGTATCGCGCGGTATTAAATGCCTCAACTATGGCGCGTGATCCGGCTAATAGGCCTTTAATTGCCAAGGTGATTTCTGCGCCAAACTATCTTAATCAGCCTGAAACAGTTGTTATGCAAGTTCTTACTGGTAAGTTTGCAGATGGTTTAGGTAATGTTCAAAACGTGCCAGATCGCATCGATTTCAACCCAATTCCTTGGTACTCCATGGCCACTTGGATGTTGACGCAGATGCAGCGCTGGGGTTATGTCAAAGGTGATGTGAATTACAAAGACATCTCCGAAAAAGTGTTCCTGCTAACAGATGCTAAAAAGTACATGGGTGAAACTGGTATCGCTGTACCGCCATTAGCTAAAGCAGGTTACAAAAAAGACAAGATTATGGGCAAAGAATTTGATCCTAGTCAGCCAGCGGCCTATCTGAAATCTTTTCAAACTAGTAAAGCGTGAATTTAAGGTAAATGAATGAAAACGTTATCAATTAAGGTAAAAGGCGCAATCCTATCGGTTGTGATTTTGCTCCTGTGTTTGTCGATCTGGCACATGGCAACAACCCAAAAGGTTACGCCCCCACCAGGCATATCAACGAACTCCAGCGAGTACAACAGTCTTATGGGTCAGGGTGGTGGTGATCCGGTTCAGAAAACAGGGTTTCCAACCTTAACGCAGATGGGGCAAACCATTTATAAGCAACTGTCACATCCTTTTTATGATAATGGGCCAAACGACAAAGGTATTGGCATTCAGCTTGCTTATTCCTTAGCCCGTGTAGGGCTGGGATTTTTATTGGCAATGATTGTGGCAATCCCATTTGGATTTTGGATTGGAATGTCCCCATTAGCTTATGAGGCATTTAATCCATTTATTCAAATTCTCAAGCCAATCTCTCCTTTGGCCTGGATGCCTATTGCGCTTTACACCATTAAAGATTCTTCAATTTCTGGAATCTTTGTCATCTTTATTTGTTCTGTTTGGCCAATGCTTTTAAACACTGCTTTTGGAGTTGCTAATGTCCGCAAAGAATTATTAAACGTTGCTAAAACCTTGGAAGTTTCTCCTCTGCGTAAGGCATTCTTGGTGATTCTTCCTGCTGCCGCGCCAACGATCCTAACTGGTATGCGTATCTCCATGGGGATTGCATGGTTGGTGATCGTTGCTGCTGAGATGCTTGTTGGTGGAACGGGTATTGGTTACTTCCTATGGAATGAGTGGAACAATTTATCCCTTTCTAGTGTTATTTTTGCAATTCTTTTAATTGGTATTGTTGGAATGCTGCTTGATACTGCATTTGGCAAGTTGCAAAAGGCGGTTTCATATGCAGATTGAAAATACATTCCTTAAAGTTTCAAATCTTAGCAAGTCTTATAAAGCTGATGCGCCTCCAGTATTCGAAGGAATTGATTTTGAAATCGAAAAAGGGGAATTCGTTTGCATCATTGGACACTCGGGATGTGGCAAAACCACTATTTTGAACGTGCTTGCAGGTCTAGAGGATGCAACTGGTGGCGATGCAATCATGCTTGGTAAGCATATTCAGGGTCCCGGATTAGAGCGTGGTGTTGTTTTCCAAGGCCATGCATTGATGCCTTGGATGACGGTTTTGCAGAATGTAGCCTTCGCTGTTAAATCAAAATATCCAGATTGGTCAAAAGAGCAAATTACTGAACATTCTAAAAAATATTTAGCGATGGTTGGATTGGTAAACGCTGAAACTAAAAAACCATCAGAATTATCTGGCGGTATGAAGCAAAGGGTTGGTATTGCTAGAGCCTTTGCGATTGAGCCAAAGATGCTGCTTCTAGATGAGCCATTCGGCGCTTTGGATGCATTAACCCGTGGAGTGATTCAGGATGAGCTCCTCAAAATCTGCAAAGAAACTAATCAAACTGTCTTTATGATCACCCATGATGTTGATGAGGCAATCTTACTTTCAGACAAAATCATGTTGATGAGCAATGGTCCTAATGCACGCATCGCTGAAATTGTAGTTAATACCCTGCCTAAAGGTCGCCAAAGAGCAAGCTTACATCATGACCCAATGTACTATCCAATGCGCAATCACTTAGTTGACTTCTTAGTCAATCGATCAAAAGATTTACAGATAAAGGGTGCAAAGGGTGAGTTGGATGGTTATAAGCCGGTCATAGTCCTTCCGGGTGTTGATGCAGCTGTAGCTTAATAAATTAAATCAGGAGAAGAAGATGGATCGTTCAGTAGTTACACAGAAAATTATCGAAGCCAAAGTTCGCAAAGGCATGAAGTGGAGTGATATTGCCAAAGCCATTGGCGAGTCTAAGGAGTGGGTTACTGCAGGCTGCTTAGGTCAAATGACTTTTACAAAAGCCCAGGCTGAAGCCGCTGGAAAGTTATTTGACTTAACTGATGAAGAAATGGCTTGGTTACAAATTGTTCCTTATAAAGGCTCTTTGCCAACAGCGGTGCCAACAGATCCATTGATCTATCGTTGGTATGAGATTGTTAACGTGTATGGCACTACTATCAAAGAACTGATTCATGAAGAGTTTGGCGATGGCATTATGAGTGCGATTGATTTCTCAATGGATATCCAGCGCGAACCAGATCCAAAAGGAGACCGTGTTCAAGTAGTTCTCTCAGGGAAATACCTTGCTTATAAGACTTATTAATTAAACTAACTTCTCAGCGAGCCACCTTCGGGTGGCTTTTTTTGGAGTATTCTTAGTCATTAATGACTAAACAATAGAGATTAATCATGTCAGATAGCATCAATTTCAAAACACTGATGAGTCATATTGGCGAAGCAGTGATTATTTCTGATCGAGACGAGAATATTTTATTTTGGAATGCGTCTGCTGAGCGTATTTTTGGCTATAGCGAACTAGAAGCTTTAGGAAAGACGCTCAGCATTATTACCCCTGAACGATTTAGAGAGCGTCACTCTAAGGGCTATTTTCATACGATGGAAACTGGCCAAACTAAGTATGGCAATACCTTACTTAGAGTTCCTGCGCTTCATAAAGATGGTAGATCAATTTCAATTGCCTTTTCAGTCACAATGATTTTTGATGATCAGGATCAGCCTATGGCGATTGCTGCCATCATTCGCGATGAAACTGAGCGATTTCAAGAAGAACGTCGATTGAGAGAGAAGCTAGCGGCATACGAAAAGAATGTTTAGTTGCCTTAAGCGCTACTTAAAGTAACGCTTATTTCCTAAAACCTCTTAGGAGCAACGAAGTGCTAAACGCTTGCTCCAAAATTCCTTTGGTTTTGAAAACCAAAGAGTCGGTCAGCAGTTCTTTTGATTCCATTAAATCCACTACACAAAACGCTACACACCGATAATTAGGCAACGTAACCTCTTGAAATCCTAGTGGTTTTCTTTGGATGTCTGCTCTCATAATCCTTTGGTCCCAGGTTCAAGTCCTGGTGGGCCCACCAGAAAAGCAAACCCTCATCAGCAATGGTGGGGGTTTTGTCTTTAAGCTCCCGGCGTCTCTGGACTTACTGCTCTTAGATTATGATTACTTAATAACAAAAAAGGGGCTTATGAAAATCAAATCACATTTTCTTGGCGTATTCTTAGCGCTAATATTTTGTTCTGCCAGTTCACTTGCTCATAAGGATACAGAGCCACCTCATCAGACTTATTCAGAAGGTAATCTTCCTCTTGAAAACGGCTCAACTATTGAGAACTTTAAAATTTCCTACACAACACAGGGAACGTTGAATGCAGATAAATCAAATGCTATTTTGATGGTTACTGCCATTGGGGGAAATCACCATCGTATTGACTATCTAATAGGCCCCGGCAAAGCTTTAGATACGGATAAGTACTTTGTAATCTGTACGGATGCGATTGGCAATGGCTTAACAACCTCTCCTTCAAATAGCCAAACACAAGCTAATATTAGTTTTCCAGAATTTAATATCCGGGATATGGTCAATAGCCAATATCGCTTAGTCACCGAGCAACTAGGCATTAATAAGCTCGTGGCAGTAGTTGGTGCATCTATGGGCGGTATGCAGGCTTTGCAATGGGCCGTTTCTTATCCGAATGCAATGCAATCAGTGGTTCCGATTATTCCGCTAGCCAAAACCCATGCTTGGACTACTGGTGTACTGGAGATGCTTAGGCAAAGCATCATGACTGATCCGGGCTACCAGGGTGGCAAGTACGACAAGCCTGTTGAAAAGGGGATGCGCTTATGGGCTGGATGGTTAAGTGGAGTAATAGTTAGGACGCCCAACTATCAAAACCAACAGTTCAACACACCCGAAGCTGAAATCAACTTTATCAATAAGCTTGAGGATGCCTCATGGAAACGTATGGATGCAAATGATTGGATTTGGCAATCACGTGCCTATGACCGCCATGATATTGGTCAAACTAAGGGTTTTAATGGTGATACGATTGCCGCATTAAAGTCTATTAAAGCGAAGACTTTAATTCTTGCAGGTACTGGAGATTTATTAAACCCAGAATCTGATGCCAAAGAATCGGCCAAATATATTCCGAAAGCAAAATATGTTCCCATTAATGATGTTATTCCTATGGGGCATCTTTCCGGGGCCGGGGCAACGCCAAATGAAAATGAAGTTCAAAATAAAGTAATTAAACAATTTTTATCTGCTCTAAATAAATGATTCACAAATACAGATTACAGGAAATCAAATGAAAATTACTAAACTAGTATTTTTAGGTTTGTATGCTCTTATTGGTTTTTCTCAAGCTTTTGCTGCTGGGAAAATAGAGATGAATGAATACATGATTGATAGCGATACCCCTGGTATTTCTCTTTATGTGCGCAATAAGCATCCTCTTGGGATGAAAACATTCTCCCCAGAAAAAACGCTGCTCTATGTCCATGGTTCTACCTATCCTTCTGAAACTGCTTTTGATTTGTCCTTAGGTGGCACATCTTGGATGGAATACATTGCATCTAAAGGTTATGACGTTTGGTTGGTGGATTTGCGTGGCTATGGAAAATCTACTCGCCCACCAGAGATGGATCAACCTGCCGATCAAAACCCGCCATTAGTGCGAACCAATGTTGCTGTGAGTGATGTCTCTAGTGCAGTTGATTACATTTTGAAAAAGCGCAATATCAATAAGATCAATTTGCTTGGATGGTCATGGGGTACTACTATCATGGGCAAGTACACTGCTGAAAATAATCAAAAAGTAAATAAGCTTGTTTTATATGCCCCGCAATGGTTGCGTCAAGGTGGCGCACCTTTAACTGATAAGGGTGGGCAGCTAGGCGCTTATCGTGTTGCGTCTGTTGCTGATGCTAAGAATCGCTGGCTGACTGGTGTGCCAGAGAATGCAAAGGCAACCTTAATTCCGGATGGTTGGTTTGAGAAATGGGCTGCAGCAACATTTGATACTGATCCTTGGGGGAAAACCCAGGAACCTAAAAAACTACGTGCACCTAACGGCACTGTTCAGGACGCACGTGAATTTTGGACTGCAGGTATTCCGGTTTACGACCCCAAAAATATTCGCGTGCCAGTAATGTTGGTACATGCAGAGTGGGATGCTGACTTGCCAAGTTATATGTTGTATGAATATTTTACAAAGTTAGAAAATGCCCCATACAAAATCATGCTACAAATTAGTGAAGGTACTCACACCATCATTATGGAAAAGAATCGTATGTTGATGTTCGCTGGTGTCCAAGAATTCTTGGACAATTCATTTAAGCCTGAAAAATGACTTCAGATTTTAGTTTTTAATAAATGAAGACAAAACTTTGATTGGCAACAATCATAGTTTTGTCTTTTAAGTATCGCTTTAAGTAACGCTTATTGCGCCTAAAAAAGATTAAACCTCTGATGCTATGGGCTCTCAAAAAATTAACAATAAAGATATAGTAAATGGCAAATAAATTACGAGTTGGAATCTTAGAGGGTGATGACATTGGCCATGAAATTGTGCCGGTTGCAGTAGAGGTTGCTAAAGCCGCAGCCAAGATTCATCAAGTCGATATTGAATGGGTGCCATTACCAATCGGGCGCCGTGCACTTGATACCCATGGCCACACTCTGCCGCCAGATACTTTAGAAACACTCCATACTTTAGATGGCTGGATCCTGGGGCCCATTGGACATCGGGCGTACCCAAAGCAAGCGAATGCAATTAATCCCCACCCGATATTGCGTAAACAATTTAATTTATTTGCAAACGTAAGGCCAACACGCTCTTATCCAGACATCGGTTGTCTTCGTGATGATATTGATTTGATTATTGTTCGTGAAAACAACGAGGGCTTTCAGCCGGACCGAAATATGTTGGTTGGAAATGCAGAGTTTCGTCCAAGCGATGAGATGACACTCTCTATGCGTGTAATCACTAGAACTGGCAGCCGACGTGTGGCTCAGGCTGCATATGAACTGGCGCGACAACGAAAGAAGCATTTAACTTATGTCCATAAAGATACAGTCTTTAAGTTGGGCTGTGGGATGTTTGTTGAGGAATGTAAAAAATTAGCTCCCGAATATCCGGATGTACTTGTTGACGATGTGATTGTAGATACGATGGCAATGCGCTTAGTGCGTGACCCGCAAAATTTTGACGTTATTGTTACTACGAATATGTTTGGCGATATCTTGTCAGATGAGGCTGCTGGACTTGTTGGAGGTCTAGGAATGGCTCCTGGACTATGTATTGGCGATGGTGATGTAGTAATGGCGCAAGCTACCCATGGATCAGCTCCAGATATCGCCGGCAAAGGCATTGCCAACCCATACTCTATGATTGAATCAACCCGCATGATGTTCGATTGGCTTGGGCATAGTAGAAATATCCCGGAGGCTGTGGCGATGGCCAGATCGATGTCAGAGGCAACCACGATGGCCCTAGCAAACCCGAACGCACGGACTGGGGATATCAACGGCAAAGGAAATACTGCCTCAATGGCAAAAGCAGTCTTAGAGGCGCTGCGATAAAAATAAGTCGGCCATCCTCAATCTTGGTTAATTCCGCCCCGGGGAGGCTTTTGCACTACTGGTGGGTCGGGCGAGATTCGAACTCGCGACCAACGGATTAAAAATCCGCATATATCTTCATTGTAGTAAGCGTTACTTAAAGTAACGCTTATTCTCCTAAAATACTTTGGAGCAACCAAGTGCTAAACGGTTGTTCCAAAATTCCTTTGGAAATAACATTTAAATAGATAATCTACAGGTGTGTTTGGTTAGCCTCGACCAACAAATGGCATGTTTGTTGCCATGATAGTCATATTGAGTATATTGCTCTCAAGAGGTAGTTGGGCCATGTGGAGTACAGCTTGACCAACATGCTCTACATCCATGCGAGGCTCAACCTTAATAGACTGATCGGCCTGCATAATGCCTACGGCCATAAGCTCTGTCATTTCAGTAGCCGCATTGCCAATATCGATTTGACCGCAAGCTATATTGAATGGACGTCCGTCTAGAGCGATAGTTTTAGTCAGACCGCTGATAGCATGTTTAGTCGCGGTATAGGGCGCTGACATTGGTCTTGGTGCGTGGGCGGAAATAGAGCCATTGTTAATAATTCTGCCACCCTGAGGGGATTGTGCCTTCATCATTCGAATGGCTTCCTGTGAGCATAAGAATACACCACAGAGATTGGCGTTGACCACATTCATCCATTGTTCGTAAGTGAGATCCTCCATTGGAATTGCGGGAGCGCCAATACCGGCATTATTAAAAAGCACATCAATGCGACCAAACTTTTCTTTAATGGCAGAAAACAGTTTTTTGACTTGCTCTGGTTTGCCAACATCGCATGCAACAGCCAGACAATTTTCTGAGCTACCGCCAATATCGCTAATAGCTTTTTGGAGCTTATCAAGGTTACGTCCCGTAAGCACCACTTTGTAACCGCCTTGTAAAAGAGCTTTAGCTGCGGCCCTCCCAATTCCGACACCCGCTCCGGTAACTAGGGCTACTTTTGAATTAGATTGAGTCATAGTTAGTTTTCTATTTTTTTCTTTTAAATGATTATTTATTTCTCTTAATTAAGTATCACAAGTCTACGCCAAATGGAATGACGAGGCTTACACTCATCTTACTTTGGTAGTGGTAAGGCAGTTTTATACCTCACTTGCTTTAGAGCAAAGCTCGAACGAATTTTTTCAATACCAGCAATAGGCGTTAGTTGTTCCAAAATAAATTTTTCGAGGGCGCCCATATCGGCAACAGCGACGCGAATGAGATAGTCGCTATCTCCGGTCATGAGGTAGCACTCCATGACTTCATCATGTTCAGAGATGCGTTTCTCAAATTGGGCCAAAGACTCTTTGGACTGCTCTTTTAGGCTGATGGATATAAAAACATTTAGACCCAGCCCCAGAACTTTTGGGTCTGCCAGTGCTACATAGTTCCTAATAACCCCCTTATCTTTGAGTGCCTTGACCCGCATTAGACAAGGGGAGGGAGATAAATGCACCCGCTTAGCCAGCTCTACATTGCTGTGAGAGCTATCATTTTGTAGTTCGTTCAATATTCTGATATCTATCGCGTCTAGTTTCATAAAATTCCTTAAAATTACATATTATCGGCATTTTATGCTGAAAATTAAGATTTAATACCAATTATTAGCATCCTATTTCGCTGGGATTATTCCAAAATAACCCCCATATTCCCTGTTGAAAATTATTGGAGAGGCTGTGGCGATTGAGGTTGTTGTTCCTGATATCGGGGATTATCAAAATATTCCCGTGATTGAGGTCTTGGTGCAAGTTGGCGATCAAGTTCAAAGGGAGCAGTCTATTCTCACGTTGGAGTCTGATAAGGCCACCATGGATGTGCCTTCTTCGCATGCTGGCATCGTTAAAGAAATCAAAGTAAAGATAGGGGATCTACTTTCTCAAGGGGGTCCAGTAATTGTTCTTGAGGAAAGTGAAGAGGGCGCCAATGTAGTGAGCGATATTCAGAAAATTGAATCGACTACTATGGAGATTATAAATAAGGCAAGAGCCATTGAGACGCCTGTAATTGTGTCATCAGAACTTATCGCTGGTCAGGACATAAAACAAAGTATTGAAGGGCATAAAGCTTGGGCTAGCCCTTCCGCACGAAAATTTGCACGCGAGTTTGGTGTTGATATTAAAAAAGTCTCCGGAACTGGCTTAAAGGGTCGGATTACCAAAGAAGATATTCAGCAATTAATTAAGAGTACGATGTCATCTATTGGCTTAGTGTCTGAGCGTCCTAGCTCCGGGATTGCAGGCTTTGATATTTTGCCGTGGCCAAGGGTAGACTTTGCAAAGTTTGGTGAAATTGAATATCAGCCACGTACACGTATTCAAAAGGTTTCTGCTGCCAATCTAGCTCGCAACTGGGTAATGATTCCGGCGGTGACGTATCACGATGACGCTGATATTACGGATCTAGAAGCATTTCGTACGCGCCTGAATGCAGAGTCTAAAAAAGATGTAGTCAAGATTACGCTATTGGCATTCTTAATCAAATCTGTAGTAGCTGCATTAAAAAAATATCCCACATTCAATGCCTCTCTTGATGGCGAAGATCTTATCCTTAAAAAATATTTCAATATTGGTTTTGCTGTAGATACAGATGGCGGCTTAGTGGTGCCAGTGATTCGTAATGTAGATCAAAAGGGTATCTTGGAAATTGCGGAAGAGACGGCTGCTCTAGCAAAGCTAGCTCGTGAAGGAAAGTTAAAGCCTGATCAAATGCAGGGCGCATGCTTTACGATTTCTTCGTTAGGAGGTATCGGTGGCACATATTGTGCGCCCATCATCAATGCCCCTGAAGTAGCTATTTTGGCGGTAAATAAGTCTGTAATGAAGCCGGTTTGGAATGGCGAACAATTTATACCCCGTCTTATATGCCCTTTATCGATGACGGCAGATCATCGCGTAATTGATGGTGCATTAGCAACCCACTTCACTACCTACCTTGCTCAATTATTGGCTGATTTTCGTAAAGTAGTTTTGTGAATCTAGAGCAAAGACAGCCTAAAGGAAATTGTTATGAACGCGCCTGACATGAAGAAGTACTTAAACCTTGAGCAGATCGATACGGATCCCGCCGAAACTGCCGAGTGGAATGCGGCGTTTATGGATTTGCTAGCCTCTGGCGATAGTGAGCGCGCTAAGTTCATTTTAGACAATTTAGTAAAGCTAGCTAATAAAAATCAGATTAATTGGGTGCCTGATTTAGTTACCCCTTATATCAATTCCATTCCCGTTGATGAACAGCCAGAATTCCCTGGAGATTTAGCAACAGAAGAAAAATTGGCATCATTGATGCGATGGAATGCTCTTGCCATGGTGGCTAAGGCTAATGAAGCCTATGGTGAACTTGGCGGACATATTGCCAGTTATGCAAGTGCCGCAGACTTATTTGAGGTGGGCTTTAATCACTTTTTCCGCGCTCGAATAGAGGGTGGAAATGCAAAAGAGTGTGGCGATTTAGTTTTCTTTCAGCCCCATAGTGCCCCGGGCGTATATGCGCGCGCCTATTTAGAGGGTAGGCTGACTGAAAATGATCTAGCCCATTACAGACGCGAGATCACTGCACCGGATTCTGGTGCGAGAGGTTTATCAAGCTACCCCCATCCATGGCTCATGCCGGATTTTTGGCAGTTTCCAACAGGATCCATGGGTATTGGTCCAATAAGTTCAATCTATCACGCCCGTTTTATGCGTTATCTCACCGATCGTAAGTTATTAGACTGCACCACCAGAAAAGTATGGGGGGTATTTGGTGATGGCGAGATGGATGAGCCCGAAAGTATGAGTGCCCTCACTTTAGCTTCACGAGAAAAGCTGGATAACTTGGTATGGGTTATTAATTGCAATTTACAACGTTTGGATGGACCAGTGCGCGGTAATGGCCGAATCATCGATGAACTCGAAAAGCTTTTCCGAGGTTCAGGTTGGAATGTCATTAAGTTAGTTTGGGGTAGTGATTGGGATGGTTTATTTGCCAGAGATACCACCGGGGCTTTAGTCAGAGCCTTTGCACAAACCGTTGATGGCCAAATGCAAACCTTTGCTGCAAAAGATGGTAGTTTTAACCGTAAAAATTTCTTTGGTCAGAATGAGGAGCTTGCCCGCCTAGCGCAGGGCATGACCGATGAGCAGATCGATCGACTCAAGCGTGGCGGCCATGACTTAGTTAAGATCTATGCTGCCTATCATGCAGCAGCTAACCATGTAGGGCAGCCTACTGTGATCTTGGCTCATACCAAAAAGGGTTACGGTATGGGTAACGCAGGTCAAGGAAAGATGACTACCCATAGTCAGAAGAAGCTCGACGATGAAGCCTTAATTGAATATCGCAATCGCTTTAATTTGCCATTGACTGATGAGCAGGCTACAAGCTTGGCATTCTTCAAGCCTGAAGAGGATAGCCATGAAATGCAGTACCTCAAACAACAGCGTACGCAATTGGGCGGTCAATTACCAAAGCGCTATTCCACTTGTGACAAGTTAACTGTGCCAGACATTCATTCTTATGCAACTTTTGCAATTAAGGCAGAAAACAAGGAGATGTCTACTACGATGGCATTTGTGCGAATGCTGGGTAACTTACTCAAAGACAAAGAGCTGGGTCCACGGGTTGTACCGATTGTTGCAGATGAGGCGCGCACCTTTGGTATGGCTAATTTATTTAAACAGGTTGGCATCTACTCTAGCGTAGGTCAACGCTATGAGCCTGAAGATATTGGCTCTGTGCTGAGCTACCGCGAAGCATTAGATGGTCAAATCCTAGAAGAGGGTATTAGTGAGGCGGGTGCTATTGCTAGCTGGACAGCAGCAGCTACGAGTTATAGCGTCCACGGCACAGCCATGTTGCCGTTTTATATCTATTACTCGATGTTCGGTTTCCAAAGAATTGGCGATGCAATCTGGGCAGCAGCAGATCAACGTGCGCGGGGATTTTTATTGGGTGCAACATCCGGTAGGACTACTCTAGGTGGCGAAGGTCTGCAACATCAAGATGGCAGTAGTCAACTAGTTGCAGGCACTATTTCAAACTGTAAAGCTTATGATCCAGCCTTTGCTGGTGAGTTGGCTGTGATTGTCGATCAGGGGATGCGTGACATGTTGGTAGATCAAAAAGATTTGTTTTACTACATCACCCTGATGAATGAAAACTATGCGCAACCCGATTTACCTGCGAATGCAGTAGAAGGTGTGATTCGTGGCTGTTATAAATTGAAGACGGTTAACGCTAAAAGTAATGATGGCAAGCAGTGTGTAAGCTTATTAGGTTCTGGTGCCATCATGACTGAAGTATTGAAAGCGGCAGATGAATTGGCCAATGCAGGCATTAGTGTCGATATTTTTAGTGTGACTAGCTGGAGCGAGCTGTCCAGGGATGGTAAGGCTAAAGAGCAGGCAAATCTCGCGGGCGAGAAGAGTGTTGAGTTTCCGTTTATTACCCAGGCACTTGCTCAAGCGCGAGGCCCCGTTATTGCTGCCACAGACTATGTGCATGCGCTACCAGAAAGCATTCGGGCTTACATTCCTGAGGGTAGAAGGTATATTACTCTCGGTACTGATGGTTTTGGCAGGAGTGATACTCGAGCTGCATTACGAGAATATTTTGGCGTTAATGCAGATAGTATTGCTAAGGTAGCGAAAGAAGCCTTAAAAAATCATTGAAATATTTACCACAAAAAAGAACTGGAGATTTTTAGATGTCCCTTATTCAAAAGCTCAAAGCACGTGCAGAAAATCATAATCCCGTGCGCGTGGGTATCATTGGTGCTGGCAAATTTGGTTCAATGTATCTCTCCCAGGCTCCTCGGACTCCAGGCATTCATTTGGTTGCTGTTGCTGACTTATCACCTGTCCGCGCAAAAGAATCTCTTGCCAGGGTAGGGTGGGATACGCCTCGTTATAGCGCAACTTCATTACAAGATGCGGCTAAGTCAGGGGCGACTTTTGTCACCGATGATGCGGACAAGATGATTGCCAGCGAATTCATCGACATCGTGATTGATGCAACAGGCAGTCCAGCAGCAGGTATTCGTCATGCATTGCTCTGCTTTGAGCATCGTAAACACGTCATCATGGTGAATGTTGAGGCAGATGTGTTGGCCGGCCCTTTGTTAGCTCGTAAAGCAGCTGAAGCAGGTGTTATTTATTCCATGGCCTCAGGTGATCAACCGGCGCTCATTGCTGAACTAGTCGATTGGGCTAGAACGATTGGTATGGAAGTGGTATGCGCAGGCAAGGGGACTAAATATTTGCCTATCTATCATCAGTCCACTCCAGATACGGTATGGGGACACTATGGTTTTTCAGAGGAGCAGGTTGCAGGCGGCGACTTTAATGCGCAAATGTTTAATTCATTTTTAGACGGAACTAAATCTGCGCTGGAAATGGCAGCAGTTTCGAATGGTTGCGACCTCAACCCTCCCAGCAACGGCTTAGAGTTTCCCCCTTGTGGTGTGGATGATCTACCTCATATTTTCCGCACAATATCTGAGGGTGGCATTCTGACGCAAAAGGGCACAGTTGAAGTAACTTCTTCTGTAGAGAGGGATGGTCGGCCAGTATTTCGCGATCTACGTTGGGGTGTGTATGTCGTCTTTGAGGCGCCTAGTCGATATGTAATGGATTGTTTTTCACAATACGGCTTAAAGACGGATAGTACTGGTAAGTATGCGGCAATGTATAAGCCCTATCATTTAATTGGTTTGGAGTTGGGTACTTCTGTTGCGAGTATTGCAGTTCGCGGAGAGGCGACTGGAGCTACCGGTGACTGGAGAGGCGATGTGGTTGCCACTGCTAAACGAGCCCTGAAGGCGGGTGAGAAATTAGATGGTGAAGGCGGTTTTACCGTTTATGGAAAGCTCATGACAACAGCGGACTCTTTAAAGTTGGGAGCCCTACCTATTGGTTTGGCACATAACATGGTCCTTAATAAAGATATTCCTGCTGGTAAACCAGTCTGCTGGAGCGATGTTGATTACGACGCCACAAAGCAAGCAATTGCATTTCGTCGAGAAATGGAAAAAGTATTTAGTAGATAGTGTTTGTATTTTGCAATTCGGGCTAGCGTAATCCCTAGCTCAAGAAGGTTTATTTGTTCTTGTATTGCCTGTAATATGTTTTTGCACTAATGACAGTAATAAAGATAGTTGTATTAATAACAACATTCAATAAGGAGATAGTATGAAGATTCGTCATCACATCTATGCAGCAGCGGTTATCGGAATGCTTGCAACAACTGCTTACGCTGAAGATATTATTCTTGGAGTGCAGGGCCCTTTTACAGGAGGCTCATCTTCAATGGGCGTCAGTAATCGTGCCGGCATTAAAATTGCAGTAAACGAAATCAATGCTGCCGGTGGAATCAATGGCATGAAAATTGTTCTAGTAGAAAGGGACGACGAGGCGAAGAATGAGCGCGGCGTTCAAATTGCACAAGAATTTATTAATAATGCGAAGGTTGTTGGAGTCTTGGGGTTTGTAAATACTGGAGTGGTTTTGGCATCCTCTCGTTTTTATCAGGACGCAAAAATTCCTGTGATCGGGATGCCTTCAGGTTCAGTGGTAACTCAACAATTTCCAAACGCCCCTGAAAATTATATTTTTCGCATTGCGGCTAGGGATAGTCTCCAAGCCCCAATGATCGCAAAAGAAGCTGTAGAAAAACGTGGCTTCAAGAAGGTAGCTATTCTGGCTGACTCTACCAATTACGGTCAGTTAGGCCGCGAAGATATGGAAAAAGCACTGAAAGCTTATGGCATCACTCCGGTAGCAGTCGAAAAGTTCAACATTGGTGATGTGGATATGACTTCTCAGATCCTTTCGGCTAAAAATGCTGGTGCAGAAGCTGTCCTGACTTATGGCATTGGTCCGGAGTTGGCTCAAATTGCAAATGGTATGGCTAAGCTAGGTTGGAAAAAACCCATTATTGGTAGCTGGACCCTGTCTATGTCTAGCTTTATTGAGACGGCTGGTAAAAATGGTGATGGTGCAGTCATGCCCCAAACCTTTATTCAGATTGGCAATACGCCTAAGCGTCAGGCATTTATTGATGCTTACTTAAAAGAGTTCAAGCCAAAAAATGGGTTAATGCCCTCAGCAGTCTCTGCTGCACAAGGATACGATTCTGTTTACATCTTAGCGGCTGCTATCAAGCAAGCTAACAGTACTGAGGGGCCAAAAGTATTAGCTGCCTTACAAAATCTGAAAGATCCAGTTCCAGGCGTCATTACTACTTACGTTAAGCCTTACAGTGCAACAGATCATGAGGCAATTGAGGCTAAAGATATTGTGATGGGCGTTATTGAAAACGGACGCGTTCAATATCTCAATGCAGAGGATGCAAAAGCCAAGAAGATGTAATGTAGTTAAACTAGATGCAATTTCTAAAGACGCCGCTCCTAAGCGGCGTCTTGTTTTAGTTGCCAACAGACCGGACTATGATCATTAAATATATTGATGCTAACGGTATTCAGTTCGCATATTACGAAAAGGGCCAAGGCCCCTTAGTAATATTGCTGCATGGTTTCCCTGATATTGCGAGTACTTGGAGCCATCAAGTACCCTCTCTAGTAGCCCAAGGCTATCGAGTAGTGACGCCTTATTTGCGTGGTTACACGCCTACTGAAATTCCTAAAGATGGCTTTTATGATAAGGCAACTTTAGTTGAAGATATTGCCGCATTTATTAAGAGGCTTTCTGGTGGAGAGCGGGTTTATCTTGTGGGTCAAGACTGGGGCGCGATCATCGCCTATGCAGTACTTGCAGCTTATCCAGAATTGATTGCCCGGGCTGTAGTCATGGCAGTTCCCCATTCAGGCAAAGTATCTCAGAGTCTAGACAACCCAAAACACATCCATCGATCGTTTCATTGGTGGTTCTTCCAGTTAGCTGATCTTCCAGAAAAGGCGATTCTCGCAAACAATCAAGCATTTATTGATTATCTTTGGGCTTATTGGACCATTCCCAGTCACCATGATGAGCAGCATATCAAGACTGTTAAAGAGACTTTGCAAAAACCTGGTGTGTTGTCTGCAACCCTGGCGTATTACCGTGCAATGTTTGATCCCAATAAGGCTGATCCCAATCTTGCCGCTGTCAGAGAAAAAATGGCACGCCCAATAGAAGTCCCGACATTGGCGCTTTGTGGTCGTGAGGACTTGCGAGCAGAGCTTATGCTCGAACAAGCGCAGTATTTCACGAATGAATACGACTTTCAGTTAGTGAATGATGCAGGCCATTTTTTGCATCGTGAGCAACCTGAGGTGGTTACTAAGCTCATTATTGATTGGTTGAAGAAATAATAAGCTTCTTTGTTAAACTTTATTGGGATCCTCGGTGCCTGCAGAGTGATGATTCCAAATAAGCCAAATACCTGAAGCGGCAATGAGAACCATGCCAACCACGCTGAGGCTATCTGGAAGTTGTCCAAAAATGAGGTAGCCATATCCAACCGCCCAGATCAATTGCAAGAAAACCAGCGGGGTGAGTTTATATGGTCGCATCTGATAGAAGGCGAGTACAACAAGTAAATGCGCAAATCCACCTAAGAAGCCTAACAATACAAATAGGGCATATTCGTAGATAGGCAAGGTCGGCAGTGGATCAGAATAAGGAAGTAAAGTAGTCGAGGTAATTAAACCAACGATCCCGCTATAAAAAAAAGTCGTATATGCCGAATCTTCAGTGAGCTTGCGGGTATAGAGTTGAAAAATAGCATTCAAAAATGCCATCATAACGAGCAACAAGGCGGCTAAATGAAAAATAGCAGACCCTGGCCTAGCAATAAAAAGGATTCCCAAGAATCCGACCCCAGCTACTAACCACTCTTTCAGGCCAACACGCTCGCCCAAAATAGGGCCCGATAGAATTGCTACCCAAATTGGTGCGGTAAAAGTAATTGAAGATGCTTCTGCCAATGGCAGCCAATTTAATCCCGCAAAAAATAACGTGGCGGTGGCAACCAATAGACAAGATCTAAACAACTGAAAGCCTAAGTGACGAGTGCGCCAAAAATATTTGCCTAGGAAATACCATGCAATCGGAGCGGCTAGTATTAACTGACCAATAAAACGAGACCACACCACTGCAATCAAATTAGTATCTTGTACAAGGATCTTGGCTATGGCATCTACGGTAGAAAAGCAAATTCCACTCAAGATAAACAAGAAAATTGGTGAATTCACTCGGGAGATACCCCTGCCTTTTTGCAAATCCATTCTTTAAAGAGTTTAATTTTTTGATTGTTTTTAGTATTGGATTTAAAAGAGAGAAAATGGGTTCTATCTATCGTTGGTAGAAAAACTCCGGCTCCAATTTCTACTAATTCACCGCGTGAAATTTCCCTTTCTGCAAAGCGGGTGCTTTCTAGTACAACTCCAATGCCGTCCACAGCAGCTGATACTGAAAGGGCTGCGCGATCGAAAGCGATTTTTCTTGTAGAGGGATTTTTGAGGTGATTGATTTCAAACCACTGCTCCCAACTATGGTGATTCAGTGAGGATTCGATGAGCGTTAATTTACTCATCAATTCCTCAACATGAATATTCGGATCAATCAGATCTGGGGAGCAAAGGGGCGCAATTTTTTCTTCGCCTAAGGAAAGCGAGGTTATTCCAGGACCCTCATGGGAAAATTGGTATGAGATAGCGATATCAATTTCTTGATTGCGCAATAAATCAATATGGTCGGCACCAGAAGTTAATCGAATTGTGATGTTGGGATTGTCTTTGATAAATTCCGGCAATCTTGGACTTAACCACTTTGCAGCAAAACTTGGTGAGCAGTGTAAGGCAAGAACTTGTGAGCTGGGCGCAAGAGTAACTTCATTGCATGCTGCTTCAATCACGTCAAAAACCCTCGACAATGAATCTAACAGTCGACGACCCTCTGCTGTAGGCGCTACTCTGCGGTTCTGACGTATAAATAATGATTTACCAAAATAGTCCTCAAGCTCCCGAATCTGGTGACTGATCGCAGACTGCGTCAGATGCAATTCTTTTGCCGCAAGCGTAAAGCTCTCTAAGCGCGCCGCAGCCTCAAAAGCTCTCAATAGGACATAATTAGGAATATTTCTCATGTAATTATAATATACATGATTTTAATTCATCTATGTATGAATAGTTATCGTTTGTCAAAACAGTCAAAAAAGCCCATGATCACCGTTAACTAGCGAGCAAAAACAGCTCACCCGAAATGAATATTGATTGAGAAGAGGAATAGCCATGGCTGAAGTAATGGAAAAAGAACGTAAATTAGACTTGGGTGGAAGAGAGTCTATTTATCAACCTGAAGACAAAAGTTTGATCTTTCCTTATCAGCCTAAATTCAACAACTTTGCTGAAGAGCGTCAACATCTCAAAGAGCGTTTGGTTGCCGCATGCCGTGCATTTGCTTTAGAAAAGTTTGATTATGGATTTGCAGGGCACTTGACTGTGCGCGATCCAGAGCATCCACATTTGTATTGGACTAATCCCATGGCGGTCCATTTTGATCAAGTCAAGGTATCTAATCTCATTTTGGCCGACCACGAGGGAAATATCTTAGAAGGTAAACATGCATTAAATCGTGCTGGCTTTGTATTGCACGCAGCAGTCCATGAAAAGCATCCTGATATTGTTGCGATGTGTCATGCCCATACAGTTTATGGAACTGCTTTTGCTGCTCTCGGTAAACCATTGGATCCCATCTCTCAAGATGCGGCTGCATTTTATGAAGATCACATGGTTTTGTCTGAACAAGCTGGTCAAGTTGCGGTTGAGGATAACTCAGGTTACAACGTGGCAGGTTCATTGAAAAAGGTGAAGGCGATTATTCACCGCAATCATGGCTTATTAACAGTTAGTCGTCATAGTATTGAGGCTGCTGCGTTTTGGTTTATTGCTTTAGAGCGTTGCTGCAAACAGCAGATGATGGTTGAAGCTACTGGCATTAAGCCGAATATGCTGACGCCGGAGGTTGCTCGTTATAGTCGTGAGCATGTGGGCAGCGAATATATTGGCTGGCTTCATTTCCAACCAATCTGGGGTTATTTAAAAGAAAATCAACCGGATATGTTTGAGTAAATTGATGTCCTCATTCATTAAAAATCCCAGTACTGCTGGGATTTTTAATGTTTAGTTAAGGCTTCACTTAGCTGGTGAATGAGATTTTTTCTCGCCCGCATTGCATGTAGCTCAGAAAGGTCTCCAGCTTTTTTCTCATCCCCTTTTTTAATTGCATCTGCAATGGCTTGATGTTCGTCCCAGATGGCTGATCGTTGTGTGGATTGCAAAACAGCACCCATGACTCTTCGCAGATGAACCCAGTGCAAGTGGGCACTTTTGGCAATTAAGGGATTTTCAGAGGCTTCATAAATAGCGCTATGAAAAGCCATGTCAGCATCGATTAATGCCCTAACATCACCTTTTTCTGAAACAGCGCGTCCATTCTCAATCAAGGCGGGATCAATGACACACTTCTTCTGCGCCGCTAGTTTTGCTGCTAGCGAGTCAAGTGCACCTCGAACTTCATAGAGTTTGTCGATCCATTCAATATTTAATGCAGTAACTTGAACCCCTCTGCCTGGAGCGTCCTCAACAAAACCATCATTTTTGAGCATGCGTAGGGCCTGTAAGACCGGCAAGCGAGACACATTCATTTGTTCAGCAATTTCTTCCTGAGTAATTCTGGTGCCAGGAGGAAGTGAGCCGTCACTAATCGCGTCAAGCAGGGTTTTATAAACTGCCTCGACATAATCAGTTCTTGCTGGAAGTTTATTAAGTTGAGAAAGCATTAATTAGGAGTTTGTGGGAGCTCAAAAAGCTAGTTTTACACAGTGCGGTTATTGAAAATTTATTATATAATCTGTATACAGTATACGGAATACACAAAATTGTCAAAAAACAGGAGACCCTAATAATGACAACCAAACAAGAGCAAGCAGAAAAGAAGGTTGGTGCATCAGCTGGATCATCGGCATCACCAAAGAAACTGGTGCCATTTGGTGGTTATTACACCAACAAAGTCCCAGGTCACGATCCTGAGTTAACGGAAGTTGGCCCTGGTACCCCAATGGGTGAGTACATGCGTGGGTTTTGGCATCCCGTCTGCATGTCAATTGAGCTGACTGATACACCACGTTTTTTGACAATCTTGGGTGAGGAGTTGGTAGCATTTCGCGATGGGAGCGGTAGCGTTGGTGTGTTGCATGCGCATTGTGTGCATCGTGGTGCATCACTAGAGTACGGTTTAATTCAAGAGCATGGGATTAAGTGTTGTTACCACGGTATGGTATTCGACGTAGACGGCACCTGTTTGAATGCACCCTTTCCCAAAGGGGAAGAGGCAGAAGCTGAAAAATATGCCTGCTCAATTCAGCAAGGTGCTTATAAAGCTTTTGAAAAAAATGGTTTGGTCTTTGCCTATATGGGTCCACCAGATAAAGAGCCACCATTTCCAGAGTGGGAGTCAGACTTCACCGTTGCGGAAGGCGATGAGTTAGTTCCTTATAGTAATTTCCAGCATTGCAATTGGTTGCAAGTTCAAGATAATGCGGCAGATAATTTTCATACCGCTGAATTACATGCCGCTAAGAACGTTGTAGGTGGGCACTACCAAGGCACTACATTTGATGAGGTAGGTGCGCCAACCATGGAGGTGCATCCTGATATGCAATTCGTTCCAATTCATGGCGGACGTGGTCTCGCTTGCTCAGGTGCACGCCGTGTCAATAATGATAAATTGTTTATTCGTGTTCAGCATCAAGTGTTACCCAACTTAAGCCTACATGCATACACTTCTGAGGATGGCTCCAATAAAAAATTGTTTAGCCGCTTCCATATTATTCGTTGGACCGTACCAGTCGATGACTTTAATAGCAAAATGATTGGATGGCGAGTAATGGGGCCTGGAATTGATACTCGCGGTATCGGTCAAAAGGAACTGGTTGGTTATGAGTCCATTGATTTCTTAGATGGACAAGTTGCATTGAGAAGAGCAGAGCGCTTTAAAAATCACACAATCAACGATGTCGTTGAGATACCTGCTGATCACAGATCAAGATCTAACTACAAGATGGCTCAATATGCACCTGGTGACTATGAGGCGATCATTAGTCAACGACCCATTGCAATTCATGCCTTAGAAAATCCTACGAAATTTGATGCAGGACCATATCTCTTCAGAAAAATGCTACGTGATGCTGTTCGTGGGTCAAATCCCGCCGCTAGTGCAGAAGCATTTTCTGAATGGCTGAAGGAATTTGGCGGTGCTCCAAATAGCTATTGCTCTGGGAACATTTTTGAGTTGCCTATTGGTGCAACTACTGAAGAAGAAATCGCACAAAGACGCTTTGTTGCAAAAGGGGTAATTGCTATTTTGACCGAGAGTGAGCAATACAAAGGCAAAGAACGTATTGAGTTTGTGAAAAGCAAGATGGAGGAGCTTGAGCAAACAGCCAAAGCCCAATTTAAGCATTAATAAAGGTAATGAAAGAGAAAGGCTGCGTTTGCAGTCTTTCTTTTTTGTGGAGCGAGACAAAAAAGTGGCTGAAAATAAATTACTGCACTTAAAAATAAAACAAATCCGTCAAGAGGCTAGCGGAATTCATTCATTTGAACTCGTTTCTGAAGATGGAAATACCTTGCCACCATTTGATGCGGGTTCACATATTGATTTGCATTTACCTTCGGGTATTATCCGCCAATACTCTTTGAGTAATGATCCCGCAGAAACTAATCGCTATGTTGTAGGCATATTGCGTGATGAACAAGGGCGCGGCGGCTCAAAAGAAGTTCATGAGGTACTAAGGGTTGGCGATTCATTATTGGCAAGTTACCCGCGTAATCATTTTCAGTTGGATGAGTCTGTTAAAAAAGTAATTTTATTGGCCGGGGGTATTGGTATTACCCCTCTTAAGTCGATGGGGCACCGCTTGAAGTCTTTGGGCATCCCATTTGAATTACATTACTGTGCACGCGCTCAAGAAAATATTGCATTTCTTCAAGAGCTCCAGAATTTATCGGACTCAGGTGAGGTGCAATTCCATTTAGATGGCGGTATTCCTGCTAATGGATTGAAGATTTCAGAAATGATTCAAGGGCTTGAGCCAGATACGCATCTGTATTATTGTGGGCCGGAGGGATTTATGAAGGCTTGTGCTCAAGCTGCTAAAGAACGCAGTGATCTTCATGTGCATTTTGAGCACTTTAAAGCCCCAGAGAAAGAAGGGGGCGAAGTTAGATTTGAGTCGGATGGTGGTGGGTTAGCCATTCAAATTCAGAGCACTGGTCAAAGAATAGCCCTATCACGATCGGAGTCTTTAGTTGATGTTTTGGCTAAATTGGGAGTTGTGGTTTCGACCTCATGTCAATCAGGTTTATGCGGCACCTGTAAAACACGCTATATCAGCGGTGATGTAGATCATGGGGACTGTATCTTGAGTGATGCCGAACATGCAGAGTATTTAACGCCTTGTATCTCACATATTAAAAGAGGGACATTGGTTCTCGATCTATAAACTACATTTTTAATATGCTTAAATCCCTTGTCAAAATATAAAAAGATTTACGTGTTGGGCGCAGGTGCGGTTGGATGCTATTTTGGTGGCATGCTGGCACGTGCTGGGCAAGACGTCACATTGATAGGAAGGTCCGAGCGTGTACAGGCTATCAATCAGCTAGGTCTTGAGATGGACTGCAAATCCTTTCAAGAGCTTGTGTATGTAAAGGCCTCTGATGATTTATCTGTTTTGGGCGATGCTGATCTAGTTTTGCTCAGCGTGAAATCTTTAGATACAGAAAAAACTATTCAAGCTATAGCATCGATATTACCCGGTCACGCAGTCATTCTCAGTTTGCAAAATGGTGTGGCTAATGTAGATATCGCATCAAAATGGATTTCAAATCCAGTGTATGCAGCAGTGGTCTATGTCGCTACAGGTATGCTTGGCCATAGAACTATGAAGCATCACGGTAGGGGCGAGCTCTATATTGGTTCACTACAGCCAGCTCAAGAACGGGATCAAGAAAATCTAGCGGCTATTTCTACACTATTTGAAAGTGCTGATGTTCCTTGCTCTATAGCGCAACAAATTAAGAAAGACATGTGGTTAAAGTTCTTGGTGAATTGCTCTTACAATGCCATCTCTGGTATTGGTCAAATTACCTACGGAGAAATGGTACGCATTCCCGAGATCCTTCAACAAATTGACCATATCACTGAAGAATTTTTAGCCATCGCTACAGCAGAAGGGGTTCTTATTTCTGCAGCAGAGGCGGTAGAAGCAAATGCCTTGATTGCCTCAACGATGGTCACGCAACGCTCTTCTACGGCACAAGATTTAGCGAGAGGCAAGAAAACCGAAATTGATTTTTTAAATGGCTATATCGTGGAATTGGGTAAGAAGCATGGTATTCCTGTGCCATATAACGAATCGATCTACGCCCTAGTAAAAATGCTGGAGCAATCATAAAGTATGCAAATCAGCAAAGTCAGTTTGAGGATGAATAATCGATGAATACAAAATATTCAACACAGGGTCGCGTTGCAGTTGTCACTGGTGGTGCGCGTGGTATTGGCCTGGCGATAGGACAATGGTTTCTAAATCATGGTTATCGGGTTGCACTCCTCGATATCGATAAAGCAACACTTGATGCCACGATGAAAGCCTTTGGTGGATCTGATGATGTCATTGGCATTTATTGTGATGTATCTAAACCTCAAGAGGTCGACAGCGCTGCCGAGAAAGTCATTTCCGCGTTTGGTCATGTTAATGCTTTAGTCAATAACGCGGGAGTGGCTATATTTAAGCCTGTACTAGAAACATCTTTTGAGGAATGGCGCACCGTACTCAGCACTAATTTAGACGGTGCTTTCATTTGCTCCCAAGTATTTGGTCGATTGATTGTTCAGCAAGGTGGCGGTGCAATTGTGAATATTGCTTCTATATCTGGTTTGAGGGCTAGTACTCTGCGGGTTGCCTACGGTACTAGTAAAGCCGCCCTCATTCAATTGACCAAGCAATATGCAGTAGAGCTAGGCAATTCCAATGTACGCGTGAATGTAATTGCGCCAGGCCCAGTGGATACAGAAATGGCAAAGTTGGTTCATAGTGTGGCGATTCGCTCTGATTATTACGATACGATCCCGCTTGGTCGTTATGGTACCCCGGAGGAAATGGCTAATACGGTCGGTTTTTTATGTAGTGATGAAGCTGCATTTATTAATGGTCAAGTATTGGCGGTGGATGGTGGATTTGAGGCGACTGGCGTTGGTTTGCCGACCCTGCGCCGCAATAATGAGCCCCCCAAGTCTTGATAGACTGCTGGTTTTCCCTTGATTGATGGGGTTTTATTAAAATTTAGCGTTATATTAAAACCATAATAAAAGCCTACTTGATGGGCTGTTTTACTCAAAAAAGAATTGAAATTTATCTAGTGGAGACAGTATGACGTTTACAAGACGAGATTTTATTAAGCATGCTGGTATTGCAGCGCTTCCTTTGGTAGCTGGTAATACTTTTGCACAGAGCGCAGAATTTAATATGAAGTTTGGTAGTAACTTACCAGCCACTCATCCGCTCAACATCCATGCCTTTAAGATGGCATCGAAAATTAAGCTTGAAACCAAGGGTAGAGTTGATATTCAGGTTTTTCCTTACAACCAATTAGGCAATGACACTGATATGTTGTCGCAATTGCGTTCAGGCGCTTTGGACTTTATGACTTTGTCACCATTGATCTTAGGTTCATTGGTCCCGCAGGCCCAGATTAACGGAGTAGGCTTTGCATTTAAAGACTATAAGCAAGTCTGGGCAGCTATGGATGGCGAATTAGGCGCCTATGTCCGCCGTCAAATTGCTAACACAGGCACTATATTTGCTTTCGATAAAATTTGGGATAACGGTTATCGTGAAGTGACCAACAGCGTACGTCCAATTTACAAGCCAGATGATTTAAAGGGTGTTAAGTTGCGTACACCTCCTGGCCCGATGTGGGTGTCTTTGTTTAAAGCCTTGGGTGCATCGCCAACCCCGTTGAATTTTGCCGAGGTGTATTCAGCGTTGCAATCTAAAGTGGTAGATGGCCAAGAAAATCCATTGGCAATTATTTATACAGCAAAGTTGTATGAGGTTCAAAAATACTGCTCTATGACCAACCATATGTGGGATGGTTATTGGTTCATGGGTAACAAGAAACTATTTGAACAGCTGCCACCAGATTTGCAAGCTATTGTGACTCGTAACGTTGCCGAATCAGCAATCTTGCAAAGAGCTGATGTGCGTAAGATGAATGATGGCTTACAGGCTGACCTGAAGGCAAAAGGAATGGCAGTCAATGACACTAATCCAGATCCATTCCGTGAGAAATTAAGACAGGCTGGCTTCTACTCCGAGTGGAAGACCAAGTTTGGTGATGAGGCTTGGTCCTTACTTGAGAAATATACGGGCAAACTAGCGTGAGTTCACCAGCTTTAATGAACGAGGCCCCTTTTAAGGGGCCTTTCGGCAAATACGCCTCATTGCTTGAAACAATTGTTGCCAATGTAGTTGAATGGGTAGCAGCGTGCTTGGTCTTGGCTTGTATTGGAATACTATTTTCTGGGGTGGTGGGTAGGTATGTTCTGAACTCGCCACTTGTCTGGTCTGATGAACTGGCTTCTATTCTGTTTCTATGGCTCGCCATGATTGGATCGGTGATTGCCTTAAAGCGTGGTGAGCACATGCGTATGACTGCTTGGATTAGCAAGCTGAGTGATCAAAAGAAAATGTACTTTGAGTCGACTGGATTATTGGCTTGTCTACTCTATTTAGCAGTCATCCTGAGGCCTGCATATCATTTTGCAATCGATGAGTTGATCGTCACTACGCCTTCCTTGGAGATTTCGAATTTATGGCGTGCTGCCGCTTTACCAAGCGGTGTGATTCTGATGATGTTCTTCTGTTTATTTCGACTTGCCAGAATCGCCACTCTTAAAGTGATGCTTTTAGGTATTACGTCCTTGTCAGTTGCCTTTGCTATTTTCTATTTCTGTTCCCCGGCATTTACAGGCCTCGGAAAATATAACCTGCTCATCTTTTTTGTGGGGGTTGCAGGCTTTAGTATTTTTGCGGGAGTGCCGATTGCCTTTGCATTTGGTCTGGGTACTGTAGCGTACTTAGGTTTGAGCACGCATATGCCAATATCTGTTGTGATTGGCCGTATGGATGAGGCCATGTCTCATATGGTCTTATTGGCAGTGCCACTCTTTGTATTCCTTGGACTTTTGATGGAAATGACTGGTATGGCAAGAGCGATGATTGCCTTTCTTGCATCATTACTTGGGCATGTGCGCGGTGGTCTTTCTTATGTATTAGTGGGTGCTATGTATTTAGTCTCCGGCATTTCTGGATCAAAGGCTGCAGATATGGCGGCGATTGCACCGGCTCTATTCCCGGAAATGAAAAAGACCACACCTCCAGGCGAGTTGGTTGCCCTGTTAGCCGCTACGGGTGCACAAACAGAAACAATCCCGCCAAGCTTGGTGCTCATTACGATTGGTTCTGTTACTGGTGTTTCTATTGCTGCCTTATTTACTGGTGGCATGTTGCCTGCACTCATATTGGCATTTATTTTGTGCATCTTGGTGTGGTGGCGAAATCGTCACGTGCAGATTGCGAAGGTGGCCCGTCCAACACCTGCCGAAGTGTTCAAACTCTGTTTAGTCGCATTTCCTGCGCTGGCGCTACCGTTTGTGATTCGTGCTGCAGTAGTGGAGGGCGTTGCAACTGCAACAGAGGTATCAACAATTGGTATTGTCTATGGCGTGATTTGCGGCGTCTTGATCTATCGTCAATTCGATATCAAGCGTATTGTGCCCATGTTGATTCATACGGCATCTTTGTCTGGCGCCATTTTATTGATCATTGGTGCCGCAACCGGAATGGCCTGGGGCCTTACTCAGTCTGGCTTCTCTCAAGTGGTGGCTCAGATCATGACAGACCTAAATGGCGGCCCCCATTTATTCCTGTTCATTTCAATCATCGTATTTGTGATTCTGGGATCGGTACTCGAAGGCATTCCAGCGATTGTTCTATTTGGACCACTTTTATTCCCGGTTGCCCGTCAGCTTGGTATTAATGATGTGCATTACTCCATGGTGGTAATTTTATCGATGGGTATTGGTCTCTTTGCGCCACCTTTGGGGGTTGGCTATTACGCAGCCTGTGCAATCGGTAAGGTTAATCCTGATGAAGGCGTTAAACCTATCATTGGTTATCTAGTTGCCTTGGTTATTGGTACTTTAATTGTGGCATTTGTGCCCTGGATTTCAACTGGGTTCCTGTCTTGATCTGAATGTGTGGCACTACTTCCCAATCCTTTGGTCCCAGGTTCAAGTCCTGGTGGGCCCACCAGAAATGTTAACCCCAGTTAGGGATAGCTGGGGTTTTTATAATGCAATTATGACCTTAAGAAATAAGCCTGGATGCCTTAAATGCAAATACTTTTGAGCATATAAGGGCTGTAGCAAATCTTAAGCAGAATTTCAATCATTCAATTAAGCCTATTATCTCTTTTAAGCAGTTTGCAGCAGAAAAATCCAATCTTTATATTAAGCGACGCTTAGAAAATCCATATGGGTGTGGGCAACATCGGGGGTTTCCAGTAATTTCTAAATTTAATAAGCCTGTAGTAGTCCCGAATATGTAAAGGGTTAATCCTACAGGCTTATTAGCTCATCACGCCAATTTGCCAGGGTACAAATTCATAATCACCAAGACCCAAAAGCTCGCTCTTGGACGGTTCCCCCGAGGCGGTTCTGAGGAACAGTTCAAAAATTCGTTGACCCATCTCCTGAACGGAGACGGTGCCGTCTAAAATCTCTCCGCAGTTGATGTCCATATCTTCAGTCAGTCGTTGATACATGGGGGTATTAGTGGCTAGCTTAATGCAGGGTGCAGGCTTTGACCCGAACATTGATCCGCGGCCAGTAGTGAAGGCAACCAAATTTGCTCCCCCTGCAATTTGACCAGTAGCAGACACTGGATCAAAGCCGGGGGTATCCATAAATACGAAACCTTTGGTGTTCACAGGTTCTGCATATTTATATACTTCCATGAGCGGACCAGTGCCACCTTTCATAGAGGAGCCTAATGATTTTTCAAAGATGTTGGCAAGGCCACCGATTTGATTCCCGGGGCTAACTTGACCGTTAATCTGAACATCCCGACCTACAGAGTATTCGTCTTTCCACCAGCGAATACGTTTGATGAGTTTTTCACCAATCTCCTTATTCGCTGCACGACGGGTGAGGGTGTGTTCAACACCATAGATTTCTGGGGTCTCAGACAAAATTCCGGTGCCGCCATGACGAGATAAAATATCAACCGCAGCACCTAAAGCTGGGTTGGCAGTGATGGAAGAGAAGCCATCAGAACCGCCGCATTGCAGACCAACAGTTAGATGACTTGCGGATACGGTTTCTCGCATCGCTTTATTTGCTTCTGGCAATAAAGCTTTTACCGCCTCAATACCTGCTTCAATCGTTTTGCGAGTGCCGCCAGACTCTTGCATGATGAAGGTATGTAAGTTAGTTCCTGCCTGAAGGTCTTCTTGTTCCATCAAACCTTTGAGTTGATTTCGTTCGCAGCCCAAGCCAACGATGAGTGCAGCAGCTAAGTTAGGGTGGCGCGCATAACCAGCCATAGTACGGCGAAGCAGTTGCATTGGCTCACCACTCATTTCCATGCCGCAACCGATATCGTGGCTAAATGCCACTACACCATCCACATTCGGAAAATCTTTTAATCTTTCAGGCGTGAACCAATCAGCAATCTTGTTCACTACTGTCGCTGAGCAGTTCACAGTAGACAGAATGCCAATAAAGTTTCGAGTTCCCACTTTGCCGTTCGGTCTCACATAACCCTGGAAAGTGGCGCGCTCTGACTCTGGCAACATTTGGGTAGGTTTGAATTCACTTGCATACGCATAGTCACGATCAAATTCGCGAAACTCGGTGTTATGACTGTGAACCAAGGTGCCTGGTTCAATATCGACACTAGCAAAACCGACAGTTACGTTGTACTTCAGGATCGGCTCACCCCTGAGAATTTTCTTGGTTGCAATTTTGTATCCAGCAGGAACTTGGCTGCGACTGGTGAAGTTTTCACTAGGCACTTCCGTTCCAATTCCAACATCAACTCGTGCAACAACAATGTTGTCATTTGGATGCAAGCGAATAATAGGACCTATTAAGCGTTTTTCGGAGATTTCAATCATGGATTTCTTTCGTATAAATAGTTAAATTATTCGGCAGTAGCACCAGATTTTTTGACAATAGGACGCCACTTAGCCACTTCGGATTTGATGTAATCGCCGAGTTGAGTTGGGGTGCTAGTGGCCACTTCAAAGCCTTTGCTGTTGATTTGCCTTTTGATTTCTGGATTATTTAATACACTAGTAAGTTGAGAGTTGAGTTTATCAATAATGGCTTTTGGTGTATTGGCTGGCGCAACAATCGCATAGACAAGCTCAACTTCATATTTTGGTAAGAATTCCGAGATTGCAGGAATCTCTGGAGCGTTGGGTGAGCGTTTAAGACTGGTGATGCCTAAAGGAATTAATTTTCCAGAACGAACATACGGCAAAGCGGCTGGAGTGCCAACGAGGGCAGTTTCAATTTGGCCACCAAGTACATCGGTTAATGCTGGCGCAGCACCTTTGTACGGAACATGAAGGATATCTGTGCCTGCCTGAGTATTAAAGAGTTCGCCCCCTAGGTGAAGAGGTGTGCCGGATCCTGATGAGGCAAAGCTAACTTTATTAGGATTGGCTTTGGCGTAAGTAATTAGCTCAGGAATAGTCTTGAATGGCGCAGAAGGAGTAGCAACAAATAAGAGCGATGACGATGCAACCAAGCTGACTGGCGCAAAGTCCTTAATGAGGTTGTAGTTCAGTTTTTTGTATAAGGTTTCATTGATTGCTTGGGTGCCGACCATCATTAGAAAAAGGGTGTAGCCATCAGGCTTAGCATTGGCAACATATTCTGCAGCAAGGTTCGCTCCAGCCCCAGGCTTATTGTCAATGATGATGGGTTGGCCCAGGCTATCTCCTAGTTTTGGGGCGAAGCCTCTAGCCAATACATCAGAAGGACCCCCAGCAGCAAATGGGACAATTAGCTTAATAGGCTGAGTAGGATAGTTTTGAGCCTGTGCGCTTGCAACAAGGCAGGTGCTGACAAGCGACAATGCTAAAAAGATTTTTCTCATGTAATGTTCTCCTTATTCTGCATCATTATTCTTATTTAATTTCGATTTCAATACTTCGTAAAAATGAAAATTACTCAGGTAAGCATCTTTCCTCTTTCAATCCCGCTCATTGAGCCAATCAAGATGGCAAAAGAGTTCATTACCGATGCCAAAACAGTGTTACTTTGCTTAACTGATGAGCAAGGTCGCCAAGGGTGGGGTGAGGCGTCTACTGCGCCACTCATGACAGGCGAAACTTTGGATAGCTTAGTTGCAAGTCTAAGGTATTTAGTTGAAAAGGCATGCGCCATAGAGTGGAATGATCCAAAAGATTTTTCCAGTGCTTGCGATGGCATTTTGTATGACAACCCCTCAGCAAAATCTTGCCTGCAGATGGCATTGCTGGACCTGTATACCCAGAGAGAATCGATTCCTTTATGGAGGTATTTACGCACTCTTAACAACAAGATTAAAGGCTCGGCGACCACTGAAATTCCTTTATTACGTATGCTCGGTGGTACCTTAGATAAGGAAATGACTGATGCTAAATCCTTTCGTGATGCTGGCTTTAAGCATTGGAAGATCAAGATTGGCTCTTTATCGCTTGAAGAGGATTTGCATCGTGTCCAAGTGCTTACTAATTTACTTGAGGGTGATGTTGTATCTGTAGATGCAAACGGAGCGATGTCTTTGGATAATGCAATACAGTTTTGCAGATCTTCACAGGCTGCTAAATTGTCCTTTGCAGAGCAATTAATTAATGCCAATTCAGCTTTAGCGGATTTTGTTTTGCTTAAGCAGCGATCCCCCATTCCTATAGGATTAGATGAATCTATCCACGGATCTAATGAGATTGAGGAGTTCATGGAGGTAAGTGCTCTAGACGGCGCTAGCTTAAAACTCATTAAGACTGGTGGCGTACTCGAAGCTTGGAATTGCGCGCAAATATTGCAAAGCAATAATTTGAGTGTGAACTTAGCTTGCAAGGTTGCGGAGACATCACTATCGGGAGCTGCTACAGCTTCGATTGGCTTTGCTATTGGTAATGTTCCTTGGGGATTTAGCATGTCAAATCAATATCTACAGTTTGATATTTGCGATAGACCATTAAGCGGGAAGCATGGCTATCTTGATGTCACCCAATTGAACCCCACGGGTGTTGGCGTGACACCAAACATGGATCGCGTGAAAGATGCTGTAGCCCAAGGTTATCCAATTATTCAATATTAAGCACGTCGAAAGCTGCTTTTAATCTGCGAGAGTAGGAGTCTGAAACCGTTTTGATTTCTTCTGGAGTCCACTTTCGGAAGCCTTCACCTGCTTTCATACCCGTTTTTCCATCAGCCATTAATTGCAAGACTTTTGGCGGCAGGGTAGTGATATTAGAAAGCGATGGATAGATTTCTTTAGCAGCGTTAGCCATGCCATCCCAGCCAGAAATTTCCTTTTGGGTCATGGGGCCTACTGCAGCATAGCGAAAACCAAAGCTATATCTCACAGCGTCATCAATATCTGCTGGAGTGGCAATGCCCTCTTGAACTAGTGATAGTGCCTCTCTCATCAAGGCATGTTGAATGCGGTTGGCTAAGAATCCAGGGATATCTTTTTTAACTAGCACTGGTTTTTTATCAATAGCTCTATATAGCTCGCAAGCTTGTTCAGCATATTTGAGCTGAGTATTTTGTCCCATGACAATTTCTACAAGAGGAACTACTTCAGCAGGCATGAAGTAGTGTGCACCCATCATGCGATTGGCAGTTTTCAGCCCCTCTGTAATTATGCTAATTGGGAAACCAGAGCTGTTGCTTCCGATTGGAATATCTCCCGGTACAACTTGATCAAGATATTTGAATACCTTTTTTTTGAGCTCTAGGTTCTCTGCCACTGTCTCGATGACCCATGAGCATTTATTCCAGTCTTGCCAATCTTCTAATACGCCAACAAATTGCTGTTTCTTGATGTCAGCTTCCTCTTTGGTGGCATTGTCTCGTACCACGCCAATTTTCTTTGCAAGACTAATGGCTTTATCTAAGCAATCTTCAGCCTTTTCTTTGGATCGACCCAATATCACTACGGGTATGTTTTGGGCGATAAAGCCTGCAGCAATGCCAGCGCCCATGATTCCGCTTCCAATAACTACAACTGATTTCATGATTTATAAACCTGTACGGTTAAGTAAAAATAACATATGATCGAATTAAATCAATAACTGCGTAAGGTTATCATTATTTATGGTTTAATAGTTAAATAATAAAAATTACTTATCCGTATAACTTACCCTAGGAGATTGATATATGACCATGCATAACCCCTTTCAGCCAGTTGAAAAAATCAAAACTGAAGTTTTCTCAACCATGCCTGAGAAATTTAGAAAAAAATCTCGCACCGGTTGGTCTGATCCTAACCGCCAAGGCGCGGAAGTAGAGTGTTTTTTAGAGGGCCCATCCTTTGACCGCGAAGGAAACTTATGGTTCGTTGATATTCCTTTTGGTCGTATTTTCCGGATTGACACTAAGGGTGAGTGGGAGCTCATTACTCAATATGATGGCTGGCCAAACGGCATGAAGTTTCACAAAGATGGTCGCGCCTTTATTTGTGACTACAAGGCAGGCTTGCTTGCTTTGGATCCAAAGACTGGAAAGATTGAAACCATCTTGGGTTCTATGTATAGCGAGAACTTCAAAGGCCTGAACGATTTGCACTTTGCTTCTAATGGCGATTTGTATTTCACTGACCAAGGACAAACTGGTATTGCCGATCCTACTGGCCGTGTATTTCGTTTGCGAGCCAATGGCCAATTGGATCGCTTAGCGCTGAATGTGCCCAGTCCAAACGGTATTACCTTGAATACTCAAGAAAAGCATGTTTTTGTTGCAGCTACAAGATCGCAGCAAATTTGGAGATTGCCATTGATGGCTGATGGCTCTGTGTCTAAGACCGGTGTAGCTATTCAATTAACTGGCGGTGTAGCAGGTCCAGATGGAATTGAAATGGACTCAGAAAATGGATTATTAGTTTGCCATTTGGGTATCGGTATCTGGAGATTTGATAACAATATGCTCCCAACCCACTTGATCTACTCTGAAAATTCACATCATCATCATCTGGCTAATATGTGTTTTGGTGGTGCTGATGGAAAGGATTTATACATCACCGAGTCTTTGTCTGGCGATATCCTGAAGGCACGCCTTCCTGTTGCTGGTAAGAAGATGTTTGGACAGTCCTGAGTTGGCGGACCGATTGCCGTTATATAAGACTCTAGCCAATGCGCTAGAGCAGCATATTTATAACGGCGATTGGCCTGTTGGTTCTGTCTTGCCTGCTGAGGCAGATCTATGCAAAAGTTTTCACTCCAGTAGACACACTTTGCGGCATGCGCTGCAGATTCTGGAGTCCAATGGTTTGATCTTCCGTCGCCAAGGAGCTCCAACACAAGTAGTTTCAAGGCAGCGCTTGAGACGTTTCACGCAGAGTTTCAACTCGCCAATTGATATCTTGAGTTACTCAAGAGATACTTATCGTATCAATATGGTTGAGGAGTTTATTGAGTTAGATCAACCCCTTAGTCAAATGGTTGGCGCCCCAGTCGGATCATCTTGGTATCACATTGGGGGGATGCGTAAGCGACAAGAGTCTGAGGATGTGATTGCTTGGACGGATATCTATATTTTGCCGCAGTTTGCTTCGCTGACAAAAGATCCGGAGCATACTCAGGTGATGGTCTACGAGCAAATCGAGAAAAAATACGGCGCCAGAATTGAGAGGGCGGAAGTAGATGTTTATGCGGCTCCCGCATCAGCAAAAATTGCTGTTAAGTTAAATCTTAGACCTCACGATTCTTGCTTGGTGATTGTACGTCGCTATTTTGATGATCAAGACAAGCTCTTTGAGACTACGGTAACGCATCATCCTGAAAATAAATATGTGTACAGCATGGAATTTAAAGCGAGCTCCGAGGTTTAACTCACTATGAAATATTTATCTATAGCCCAAGCTGAAGCGTTTATATCAAAGGCACTCCAATCCGAAAAGGTTCCAGCTGCCGATGCGGACATCATTGCTAATTTAATGGTGAAGTCTGATATCGTTGGTGCCGATGGGCATGGCATCTTTCGCTTACCGGCTTACCTAAAAAGAATTCGTGCAGGTGGCGTCAATCTCAATCCTAATATTCATATTGAACGTGAGCAGGGTGCAACAGCGCTGATTAATGGCGATAACGCTCTGGGCCATTTGGTCATGAATAGAGCGGTTGATTTAGCAATCGAAAAAGTAAAAGAACATAGCGTGTGCTGGATTGGAAGTCACTATGGCAACCACTCTGGTGCAGCATCAGTGTATGTTCGCAAGTTGGCCGAGCAGGGTTATATCGGCATTTATATGGCTGTAGGTAATGCAAACCACATGGCTCCTTGGGGTGGAATCGATTTATTGTTATCTACCAATCCTATTGCGATTGCGGTTCCTGCTGGCAATGATCCAATGGTACTCTTGGACATTGCCACTACAGTAGCCGCATATGGAAAAGTCAAGGTAGCGGCTCAGAAGGGTGAATCCATTCCCGATGATTGGATGATTGATCGCCAGGGAAAACCGATTACTGACCCAAAGAGATCCGCAGAAGGCTCTTTATTACCTATTGGTGGTTATAAAGGTTATGGCTTGGCAGTAATGATTGGTTTACTTGCTGGTGCTCTCAATAATGCGGCGGTTGGTAAAGGAACTATTGATTTCAATGCGCATCATGATCTGATTACTAATACAGGTCAAACCATTATTGCAGTTGATCCAAGTGCATTTGGTAATAAAGAAGAGTTTTTAAAGCGCGTCATTGCTTTGGTAAATGACTTGAAAAATTCATCAACCCTTCCTGGTGTGAAAGAAATTCGTGTGCCAGGTGAGGGTGCAGCAAAGAAAATGGTGGAGAGAATGGCTTCAGGAATTCCTGTAGCTCCCGAACTGCTTGAGGCATTAAATACTTGCGCTAAGGAGTGTGGCATAGCGCAATTGAGTTTATAGAATTACTGGAGGAGACAATATGTTTAAAAAATTAATAAAAAACATCGCAATAAGTGTTGTAGTGGTTCCGGTATTAATGGGTTCAGCCTGGGCTGCATACCCAGATAAGCCCATCAAGATGATGATTGGATATGCGCCAGGTAGCTCAACAGATATTGTCGGCAGAATGATTGCCAATGATCTCAGCATTGCTCTGAAGCAACCGATTATTATTGAGAATCGCGGTGGTGCAGCAGGCAGTTTAGCTGCTGAGGCAGTTGCTAAAAGTAATCCTGATGGCTATACCATCTTGTTTGCACAAAACGGCTTAGCAATTAACGTGGCAGCCAATCCAAAGTTGCCATTTAACGGTCAAAAAGATTTACTTCCCGTAGTAGGAGTGGCTGCTACACCGCATATATTGATTGTGAACAACAATTCACTTGCTAAGTCTGTAGCTGATCTGATTGCCATGCTAAAAGCAGATCCTGGTAAGTTAAGCTTTGGATCTTCCGGAATTGGAAATTCAGATCACATGGCGGGTGAATTATTTTTGGCTACAACTGGCTTGCAGGCTATTCATGTCCCATATAAGGGTGGGTCTCCAGCTGCTACGGATTTAATGGGCGGGCAGATTGATTTTTACTTTGCTGGTATGCCGGTCGGCCTTCCTTTGTATAAAGGCGATAAGGTCAGAGCCTTGGCGGTTACCAGTAAAGGACGCTTTAGTGGCGCGCCTGAATTAGTGACAATGCAGCAGGCTGGCGTGAAAGGTTATGACATGGCCTTGTGGCAAGGAGTCTTTGTAGCGACAGGCACTTCGCCTGACATAGTTAAGCAACTTAATGCTTCCACTCTGAAAATCTTAGAAACACCAGAGATGAAAGAGCGATTTCAGAAGGCGGGCGTTCAGATTGCACCGATGAATACCCAGCAGTTTTCAGATCTATACTTCTCCGATATTGCTCGGTGGAAGGTAGTTATAGAAAAGGCGAAGATTAAGCTGGATTAATTTTCAAAATCGATTAAGTAATTCCTTGGGTGCTGTAGACTCCTGAAATCCTGATGGTTTTCTTTGGATGTCTGCTCTCATAATCCTTTGGTCCCAGGTTCAAGTCCTGGTGGGCCCACCAGAAAAGCAAACCCTCATCAGCAATGATGGGGGTTTTAAATATCTACACAATGAATATCAACGCAGATTACAGTCAGAGAGTCGTGATAAATCATCATGACTTACCATGGATCCCCAGTCCCGAATTCGGAGTAGAGAGACGCATGCTTGATCGCATGGGTGATGAGGTGGCAAAGGCAACTTCTATTGTTCGCTATCAACCAGGGTCCCGGTTTCAAACGCACACTCATGAATTTGGTGAAGAAATATTGGTTTTGGATGGCGTATTTAGCGATGAGACCGGTAATTATTCTGCTGGGACTTACATCATGAATCCGCCGGGATCTTCTCATACTCCTTTTAGCGATTCTGGGTGCACTCTGTTTGTAAAACTTCGACATCTTGGTCCTGATCAAGTCGAGCGAGAGATCATCGATACCAAAACAGCCTCTTGGTTCCAGGGTATGGTGCCAGGTCTTCATGTCATGCCATTAATGCGACAGGGCAGTGGATCCACTTTAGTTCGCTGGGCACCGCAAACTTACTTCAATCCCCATCAGCACTATGGTGGAGAAGAAATCTTTGTAGTCGATGGCGTTTTTGAGGATGAACATGGGCGCTATCCAGCTGGCTCATGGATTAGAAGTCCCCACATGAGCCAGCACCAACCATTTAGTAAAGAAGGCTGCACAATCTTTGTAAAGACTGGGCATTTGTTTTAGATAAATACATGCTCAATTACTGGGGCCCAGCTATTTTTCTAGAGAAAAAGTATCTTTGTTATATTCTTCGAATATTCACCCTCAATGGAAGCGATCCAACATGGAAACAAGTAGAGATCTAGAACGCGGTCTAGGCCAGCGTCATATAGAGATGATCGCCATTGGCGGCTGTATCGGAACAGGCCTTTTTATGGGTTCTGGTAAGGCAATTTCTTTGGCTGGCCCAGGGATTCTGTTTGTTTATGCTTTTACAGGATTTGTTCTTTACTTTGTAATGCGTGCAATGGGCGAACTCTTGCTCTACAACTTGGAGTACAAATCTTTTGTAGACTTCTCTGAAGACATTTTGGGGCCGACTGCTGGATTTTTTGTAGGCTGGTCTTATTGGTTTGTGTGGATCGTAGCGGCAATTGCAGAAATTATTGCAATAAGCGGTTACGTTTCTTTTTGGCTTCCTAACCTCCCGCATTGGATCTCAGCAGTCAGCGTGATTTTGCTCTTACTCACCCTGAATCTGCTTACTGTCAAAGCATTTGGAGAGCTGGAATTTTGGATGGCCATCATCAAGGTTGTTGCGATTATTGGTTTGATTTTCTTAGGCCTGTATTTGTGTGTCACTGGCTTTGTATCCCCCTCTGGAATTCAGGCTAAGGTAAGTAATCTTTGGTCTTATGGGGGCTTCTTGCCTCACGGCGTTTCAGGCCTACTTGCCGGCTTACAAATGACCATCTTTGCTTTTGCTGGCATGGAAATTATTGGGACCATGATGGCTGAAACTCGGAATCCCAAAGTCATGTTGCCAGATGCGATTCATAAAATCCCCATGCGGATCATGATTTTCTATGTCGGCACCATTTTGGTTTTGATGATGGTAACGCCATGGACAGATATCTCCCCCGACGAGAGTCCATTTGTGGGGATGTTTTCTTTAATAGGAATGGTTAGCGCTGCGTCCATCGTGAACCTGGTAGTGATTAGTTCTGCTACCTCATCGAGTAATAGCGGTATCTATGCGACTTCGCGGATGTTATATGGTCTAGCTAAGCAACATCATGCACCTACAGTGTTTGGAAGACTCTCTTCGCATAAGATTCCATCGGGCGGCATTTTCTTAGGAACAGGACTGATTTTGTCAGCGGCATTAATTCTCACTACCACTCAGTCCATGATGTCAGCTTTTGAATTGGTCGGTAGTGTTGCAGCGATTATCTTTATCTTTATCTGGTCAATGATCCTGGTTGCGTATCTTGTATATTGCAAACGCCTACCGCAGGCCCATGATGAGTCTGATTTCAAGATGCCTTGGAGCAAAACAATGCCTTACGTTTCTTTCGCTTTTTTTGGAATTGTGATTTATGCCCTTTCTTTAAGTGAAGATACTCGTATTGCACTCTATGCATTACCAATATGGTTTTTGGTGCTTGGACTGATTTACTTCTTCAAAACTCGCAACAATCCTTATCACCAAAAGTTTGTTGAGCAATTTCGAGAAAAAGTGATCGCTCAAAATGCAGCTGCCAAAGAATATCGGTCGAAAGCGCGCTAGAGTAATACCCTCTTGAGTAGTATTGGTAGTTGAGTAATCTAATCAAGCAATTGTTTTGCCCTAGTCCGAGGAGCATAATGAAAGGACAGAATATCAACAAGGGGTAATACGATGCTTGATGCACTTATTTTGAGCAGAATTCAGTTTGCTGCCAACATTACTTTCCATATCCTGTTCCCAACGATTTCTATCGCGTTAGCTTGGGCTCTCCTGTACTTCAAGATCAAGTTTAATAAGACCGGTGATTCTGAGTGGAGTGAGGCTTATCAGTTCTGGGTCAAAATCTTTGCTCTGACCTTTGCGCTAGGGGTTGTGAGTGGTATTACGATGAGCTTTCAGTTCGGTACTAATTGGCCGGGCTATATGCAAACAGTCGGTAATATTGCCGGCCCCTTGTTAGGCTATGAAGTATTGTCAGCCTTCTTTCTAGAAGCCACCTTTTTGGGAATCATGCTGTTTGGAGCAAAACGGGTTTCGCAAAGAGCCCATACGGTTGCCACCTTTCTGGTTGCCTTTGGAACTTCGCTATCCGCTTTCTGGATCATCGTTTTAGATTCCTGGATGCAGACCCCACAAGGTTTTGAAATGATTAATGGTCAAGCACATGCGACCAATTGGATTGAAATTGTTTTTAATCCATCTATGCCTTATCGACTCTTTCATATGATGACGGCTTCGTTTCTAACTGTCACCTTCTTGATTGCAGGTATCTCTGCTTATCGCTATCTACGCGGTATTAATCCGGTTGGTAGTAGAGCATTGATTAAATTAGCGATGACCGTAGCTGTGGTGTTGGCGCCCTTACAAATCGTACTAGGCGATATGCATGGTCTGAATACCCTGGAATATCAGCCTGCCAAGGTAGCAGCGATGGAAGGTATTTGGCAAACCACTAAAGGCGCCGATGCAGTTTTGTTTGCTATTCCAGATGAAGCTACTCAGTCTAACCAGTATGAGGTCGCTGTACCAAAGCTGGCATCTTTGTATCTCACCCACTCTTTAGATGGTGAAGTCCAGGGCTTAGACGCATTCCCCGATACACATCCACCGGTTAAGCCCGTCTTCTTTGCATTCCGGATCATGGTTGGAGTTGGATTATTAATGCTGCTGACCGCATTTGTAGGCTTCTACCTGGTCAGAAAAAAACAAGAATTGCCTCGATGGCTTTTGCAGGCCTTAAGCGTGATGAGTTTCTCTGGCTGGGTTGGCGTAGTGGCGGGCTGGTATGTGACCGAAGTGGGAAGACAGCCTTTCCTGGTAACCGGTATTTTGAAAACAGCTGATGCCGTTACTAAGCTGCCAACAAATATGATTTTGGGAACCCTGGTGATGTATCTCGCCTTATATCTGGGTTTGATTGCTTCTTATATCTGGGTAGTTTTCTATTTGGCCCGCCAGTCTGGACCTGTAAATGCTACTGATGATGCTAGACCCAATTTAGTGAACCGTCCCATTGGAGCATAAGGAGAAATATGATTCCCAATCTACTTGAACCCGCTGGCTGGTTACCGCTATTCTTTTTGGTGGCAATGGGCATTGCCATGGTTGCCTACGTGGTCTTAGATGGCTACGACTTAGGCGTCGGCATCTTACTGAACCAAGCAACTGATCAGGAAAAAGACATCATGATTTCTTCGATTGGTCCGTTTTGGGATGCAAATGAAACCTGGCTGGTACTTGGCGTTGGCGCTCTCTTGATCGCCTTTCCAATGGCACATGGCATTATTTTGACCGAGCTCTATTTACCTGTGGGCATCATGCTCGCGGGTTTGATCTTGCGTGGCGTATCTTTTGACTTTCGTGCAAAGGCGCACCTGAGTCAAAAATCAATATGGAATTTCTTATTCTTCTTCGGTAGCTTCCTGGCTGCTGCAGCTCAGGGTGTTATGGTGGGTAGGGAGGTAATTGGTTTTGACTCTGGAGGCCTAGGCTGGGTCTTCGCATTCATTGTCGCTCTGTGTTTGCCTGCTGGATATGCTTTGTTAGGCGCTGGCTGGTTAATTATGAAGACCTCTGGAGCGCTACAGCGTAAGGCGGTGGCTTGGGCTAGAAAATGCCTCTGGCTGACTGCGCTTGGCGTAGGCATTATCTCGGTGGCAACGCCATTCTTTAGCGCTGAGATTGCTGCAAAGTGGTTTTCTTTCCCAAACATTTTTTTCTTATTGCCATTTCCTGTCTTATCACTCGCATGTTTTGTTTTGATTGATTTGAATCTAGCAAAGATGCAGAGAGATAAACCTGCGCCTATATGGCTTCCATTTGCACTGAGTGTTGCCATTTTTGTCTTAGCTTTTTTAGGAATTGCTTACAGTATGTTTCCTTATATTGTTGTTGGAAAGATGACGATCTGGGAGGCTGCCTCTGCAACCGACTCCTTGTGGATGATTTTTTGGGGCGCAATTGTTGTGTTGCCCACAATCATTGGCTACACCATTTACTCCTATAAGATCTTTTGGGGTAAAACAGAGCCACTCAGCTACTACTAGGCATTATTACTAAATCACTCTGTTTGCTGTGCCTTAAATAAAAATACCAACCAAGAGGTTGGTATTTTTTTATCAGTACAAAATCTACTAGGAGAATCTAGATCGCTCTATTAAACGAGTACAGAGCGCAGATTTTTTTCATGCCATTCTTTAGCTGCTTTGTAAGCGGCCAGCAGATCTTCTAAAAAAGAATTGAATGATTTCATGATTAGAGACCCCTTAGCGTGCTGTAGTGAAATAAATAGTCACGGGTGAGCTCTTCAACGTCGTGCTCAGAAGCGGGGTTGTAGCTGTTAATAAATTGCTCAAGATTGGCAGTCTTGCTTTGTTGGGCAAAAACCGCATTCCAGAGACTCAATAATTGTGTCATTTAAGGCTCCTTATTTAGCGTATTAGGGTTAATACCTAGCTATTATGAGCCTTTTTCATGAATGTTGCATGACAACAATCAGTCCGAATTCAGTCTAAATTACTGTTTTTACAGGGCTATTTCTGAATGTGGGCCCGAATTTCAGCGGAACGATCCCATAAATTGGGCGTTTGGGTAGAAGAATAGCCAGAAACAAAGTCTTTGATTTCACCAGTCTCTGGCTGGTAGACATGCCTCTGGATGGCGCCAATATTGCCACCATACACGTGGATGCTGATAGAGGTTTGGTCATCATAGGCGTTGCTGACAATATGAATGTCCCCAATATTGGGGCTCACTGCTTCGATATCGCCCGGCTTAAGCGTAGTTTCTGGCCCATCTTTCAGGAGCTTGCCTGTGCTATCGATCTGGAAGCGCTGCCCTTTTTCCGCACCTCTAAGCATGCCAATTAAGCCCCAAGTGCAGTGATCATGAATCGGTGTTTTTTGTCCTGGACCCCAAACAAAACTGACCACTGAAAATCGCTCGAGGGGATCGGCATGCAATAAGTATTGTTGATAAAACTCAGGATGAGGCACAGTACAAAACTCTGGTAGCCATGAGTCATTTTGAATTAAGTTCGACAACAGTCGCTTACTCTCGGTGAGCAAAAGAGATTCATCTTGGGTTTTATCAACCAAGTGAGTCATGTTCGTAATGAAATGACGTAAAGGAATAATGGAGGTAGTTTGGGTCATTGCGATAGACATCTTGATCAACCTAGATACTACTAATGTACCTTAAAAGAATAATCTTACATTTGGGTGCCATAGTGAGTAAGGGTTTTGGAGGGGGCTTAATCAAAAGTCATCTTTTATGCCAATGCTATGATTTTGGACAAGACTAGTCAATGAGACTAGCAATGCTCGCAAATAGGAGACAAGCATGGCACAAGGCAATTCAGCCACCCGCGTTTTAACTGCTAGTTTAATTGGCACCACGATTGAGTTCTTTGACTTTTATATCTATGCCACAGCAGCCGTTTTAGTTTTCCCAAAACTATTCTTTCCATCCAGCGATGCAAACACAGCGGTTCTGCAGTCCTTAGCCACCTTTGCGCTGGCTTTCTTTGCGCGTCCGGTGGGAGCTGCTTTATTTGGCCACTTTGGCGATCGTATTGGGCGTAAGGCGACCTTAGTCGCTGCCTTGATGACCATGGGCCCATCTACAGTAGCGATTGGCTTTTTGCCAACCTATGCCTCAATTGGTATTTTGGCGCCGATCTTGTTGGCTCTGTTTCGCTTTGGACAGGGCTTGGGATTGGGCGGGGAGTGGGGTGGCGCAGTATTGCTTGCAACCGAAAATGCTCCTCCTGGTAAGCGTGCCTGGTATGGCATGTTTCCTCAGATGGGCGCACCGATTGGCTTCTTGCTTTCGAGCGGAACCTTCTTAATTCTGAGCAAAAATTTAACAGATGAACAGTTCTTTGACTTTGGTTGGCGCATCCCCTTTATAGCAAGCGCAGTCTTAGTATTTGTTGGTTTGTATGTGCGTTTGAAAATTGAGGAAACACCTGCATTCTTAGAGGCCATACAAAAGAATCAGCGCGTTCAAATGCCAATGATGGAAGTGCTTACAAAGCACACTTCGACCTTGGTGCTGGCAACTTTACTATCTATCACGACCTTCGCTGTCTTTTATTTGATGACAGTATTTACCTTGAGTTGGGGGACTTCAGTATTGCATTACCCTCGTTCCAGTTTCTTGATTGCCCAAATGATCGGGGTATTGTTCTTCGCAATTGGTGTACCTATTTCGGGAATGCTCTCGGATAAGTTTGGCTGTGGAAAAGTGCTGATTGTTACGATGCTGTCGGCTGTTGCGTTTGGTCTTTTATTCGCACCCCTCTTTACTTCAGGTAGCTGGCTTACCACCGTTGTATTCTTGGCAATTGGCTTGTTATTAATGGGCTTTACTTATGGCCCACTTGGTACTGCATTGGGCCAGCTCTTTCCAACGGCTGTTCGGTATACCGGTTCATCGCTATCATTTACGCTAGCAGGCATTCTAGGGGCTTCTTTAGCGCCTTACATCGCAACTTGGTTGGCTACCAACTATGGCTTAGAGTTTGTGGGTTATTACTTATCCACTGCAGCAACAATTTCCCTGCTAGCGTTATTAGCTGTCCGTAATCGTTTGCATAAAAACGCTTAATCAAAATCAAGGCAGGAGTATTAATTTGAAGTACAAACTGATTGCTTTTGATGCCTATGGCACCTTGTTCGACGTCTACTCGATGGGGGTGTTAGCGGAAGAATTATTCCCGGGCAGCGGTACAGCGCTGTCCTTGATGTGGCGTGATCGCCAAATTGAGTACACCCGCTTGGTGACTATGAGCGACCCTAATCCTGGGGGCAGCAAATACTATTTGCCTTTTTGGGACTTGACGATTCGATCTTTGCGTTATGTCTGTAAACGGATGAATCTTGAGCTATCGTCCGCCAGTGAAAAACGACTGATGGATCAATACGCAAAGCTTACTGGCTTTACAGATAGCTTAAGCGTACTAAAGACGATTAAAGAAAAAGGCATTGCAACTGGCATTCTTTCAAATGGTAGTCGTGAGATGCTGGCGACAGTTGTGCAGATTAATGGGCTAGAGTCCTATCTAGATAAAGTAGTGACGATCGAAGAGGTGCGTTTATTCAAGACTGCTCCGCAAGCCTATGAGCTATTGTTAAAAGCTTTTCCTGTGCAGAAACAAGAGGTCCTATTTGTTTCTAGTAACGCCTGGGATGCACTTGCTGCCAAATGGTTTGGCCTTGATGTCTTTTGGGTGAATCGTCTTGGGCACCCATTTGAAGAAATTGGCGAGCAGCCTACTTACGAAGGTAAATCCCTCACTGAGGTCTTAGAAGCGCTATAGCGAGCAAGTAATACGCGTTACTTGCTTTTGCAATAAGATGGTTGCACCATTTTATGAAACCAATCTTCAAAATTCTTTTAGCTTCAGCAATGCTGATCACGGTATACGGCCAATGTGATGCGGCTGAAATAAGCTATATGGATCCGATACTCACTCAGGCAAAGGTGCAAAGCACGGGGCGCCTGACTTTCTGGGGTTTGCCGATATATGATGCCACTCTGTATCGAAGCGCCGCTCCCAATGCAAGCGAGTTTGCTTTAGAGATTCGTTATCAGCGCTCGATTTCTGGCGAAACTTTAGCTAGTCACACCGCAGATGAAATGATCAAGACCGGGGTTTCTGAAAAGCAAGCAGACTTATGGGGAAAAGAGTTGGCCAAAATTTTTCCAAATGTAGAGCCTGGCACGATGTTGACTGCTGTCTATGTGCCAAAGCAAGGAACCACTTTCTTGTTGAACCAAAAGCCCTTAGCCCAAGTTCCCGGAGAGGATTTCTCGAAAGCCTTTTTTGGAGTTTGGTTCTCTGACAAAACCAGTTCGCCTAAGTTGCGCAAAGCTTTATTGGGTCAGAACTGCCTAACCCCTTTATTTAACGAACCCTGTACACCATGAAGAGCTTTTACCGAATCTTAGTGATTGGCTTGATCAGTTTGCTGACTGCCTGCGCTAGCCCCAAGGTCAGTGACTATGCCAATCAAAAACCCGCTCTCGATTTATCAGAGTACTTCAATGGCACTTTAGATGCCTACGGAATATTTACCGACCGTAGTGGGGCGGTTGTGAAGCGGTTTACTGTATTAATGAAATGCCGCTGGGAAATGATTGACGGCAAAAAAGTAGGCACTCTCGATGAGAGCTTTGAATATTCGGATGGTACAAAGCAAAAGCGGATCTGGAAATTAACTGAGGTATCACCAGGGAAATATATTGGTAAAGCGGATGATGTGGTCGGTGAAGCCATCGGTGAATCTGCAGGTAATGCCCTCAATTGGACTTACACCTTGGCTTTACCAGTCGATAAAGACATCTATAACGTTCAATTCAATGACTGGATGTATTTGGTGACCCCCAAGGTCATGATTAACAAAGCCCAAATGAGTAAATTTGGTATTTACTTGGGTGAAGTCACTCTCAGTTTTTACAAACCTTAAGTCACTACCAATTATTGGCGTTCGCTGTATTCCATGCCGCTCTTAAGTAGGCGTATTCACCTGTAAATGCCTGGCTTGGATCACTCTGTAATAAAGCCCCCGCCTCAATATGTAGCAAGTGTTTTGAGAAAGGCTGGGTAACCCCATTCTCATCGCGTCGCATAATGTGATTGGGCTTTAGCTCAGAGGGGTGATAAATAGCAGCGGCAGCCAAGATTTCCTTTAAAGCATGCATCGTGTTTTTATGGAATTGATAAACACGGGTTCCCTTGTCAACAGGATCTAAAGCCTTTTGTCTTAAGGTGTTTTGAGTAGCTACGCCCGTGGGGCACATATCCGTATTGCAGGTACGAGATTGAATGCAGCCGATTGCAAACATAAATCCTCGTGCAGAGTTACACCAGTCTGCTCCGATCGCGCAGGCTCGCACAATATCAAAGGCAGAGATGATTTTTCCTGCAGCGCCTAGCTTGATGCGTGAGCGTAAATTAGCCCCGATGAGAGTTTGGTGTATGAGCCGTAAGCTGTCACGCATCGGCATACCGATATGATCGATAAATTCGACTGGTGCTGCACCCGTGCCACCTTCGCTGCCATCCACAACGATAAAGTCTGGTGTTAATTGGGTGTCGATCATTGCCTTCAGAATTGCAAACCAATCTTCCGGCTTACCAATACAAAGCTTGAAACCAACTGGCTTACCACCAGATTTTTCTCGCAATAGGGAGAAAAACTCCAACATCTCAACGGGCGTATTGAAAGCTGTGTGCCTACTTGGTGAAACACAATCAACTCCCATTGGGACGTCTCGAGTAAGAGCAATCTCTGGTGTCACCTTAGCTGCCGGCAAAATCCCGCCGTGACCAGGTTTAGCGCCCTGAGACAGTTTGATCTCAATCATTTTGATTTGTGGATCATTCGCAACCTGAGTGAACTTTTCAATATCGAAGTGACCGTCTGGCTTACGGCATCCAAAGTAGCCAGAGCCAATTTCCCAAATGAGATCACCGTCATAGACCTTGTGATAAGGGGAGACTGAGCCTTCGCCAGTATCTTGAGCGAAGCCGCCGAGCTTAGCACCCTTGTTTAAAGCCAAAACCGCATTGGCTGAGAGGGAGCCAAAACTCATTGCCGAGATGTTGAATAGCGAAATGGAGTACGGCTGTGAGCAACTGCCTTGCCCTACTTCGACTCGGATGTCATCGGGAAGCGCATCTGTAATGGGGGCATTGGAATAGTTCAGCCACTCATAGCCAGGCTTATAGACATCATCGATCGTGCCAAATGGACGTTGATCCGATAAATTTTTAGAACGTTGATAAACCAAGGCGCGTTGATTCCGAGAGAAGGGGAGTTTTTCATTATCGGATTCAAGAAAATATTGTCGAATTTCTGGGCGGATGAATTCAAGCCAGAAACGCAGATGTCCAATCACGGGATAGTTACGGAGAATGGCATGCTTTTTCTGGATTTGATCGAGGGCACCAATTGTGCTGAGAATGAAAAAGAGAATGAAGCCATCCCAAATGATGGGAGTTTGGCGGCCACTCAACAGTAAGTAGGCAAATACAATACTCAGAAAAACAGAGGCGTTCCAAACAAAATAGCGAGTCATATTGGTACCGAGATAGGCTTAAGGGATTGTGTCGAAAAGACAATAGCACGTCTACTGGTTTTAGAAAACCAATGACTGCCGCTTACTTATAGGAGGCCAACTCTTCTTCTTTTAACTCTTTGACTTCAAGTTGGCCAAAGATGAAAGATTCCACTTTTTCAAGCTTCCAGTCCAAGTCCTCAAAAACAGCTTGGTGAGGTCCTGAGTATTTTTGAGAAATACCATAAAAAATATCCGTTAATTCTTCTTGTAGGTCATCGGGAACGGTTTCTGAGAAATAGATGACCTTCTCCCCGTTGTAGGTATCGCTGATCTGTGCGCCCTTGATGTCCTCCAGGCATATTCCCAGAGCTGGGTTATAGGTTTTAAGGAAAGTGGGCTTGTAGGGAGTTAAAACTGAGCCTAGCTTCCAGACCAGGCCACACTTGATTTCCATATTGGCTTTGCGATAGATCTCGCGCTCAACAATGGAGCCAATTTCAAGAGGAATAATTTGGTAGAGCATCGCATCACTCCCGGTCGATTGAGGTATCGAATAAGGCTCGAGTTTCCCATTGAATTATGACAATCAGATGATGCCGCCACGTTCCAAGCGCCTCCCAAACCAAGCAGGGGGCGGGCACAGCCCGATTTTGCGCCTTGGTGTAGGATAGTCTTTTGCAGACACAGTATGTTTTAAGGTTATCCAAATGATCAATATTCGTAAATCAGCTGAGCGGGGTTTTGCGGACCACGGCTGGTTAAAAAGCTTCCATTCTTTCTCCTTTGCCAACTATTACGATCCTCAATTTATGGGCTGGGGTAATTTAAGGGTGATTAATGAGGACTGGATTGAGGCTGGTCGAGGTTTTGGCGATCATGGTCATCGCGATATGGAAATCATCAGTTACGTTGTTGAGGGAGAACTGGCCCATAAAGACAGCATGGGCAATATCAAAGCTATCCCGCCTGGCGATGTCCAAAGAATGAGTGCCGGCACTGGCGTAGTTCATAGCGAGTTCAACCATGCTGAAGGTAAGCAAACCCATCTGCTACAAATTTGGATTGAGCCGAGCATGAAAGGCATTGCTCCAGGCTATGAGCAAAAAACCGTTCCAGAGGCAGAAAAGCGTGGCAAATTACGTTTAATAGCTTCAGCTGATGGTGAGCAAGATTCGGTTGTGATGCATGCCGATGCCAAGTTATATGCCGGCTTATTTGATGGAGCAGAGTCAGCAACTTTGGCTATAGACCCTGCCCGTAAGGCCTATATTCATCTCGTAAAGGGCGAGCTGACTGTTAATGGCAAAGTGCTTCAGGGTGGTGATGCAGCTTATCTCGCTCAGGAGCCTAAAATTGAACTGGGCAATGGACATCATGCCGAGGTCTTGGTATTTGATTTGGCACAGTAAGACGAGAGTCTTGCACTATGATGTTTTTCTTAACAAAATAATAATGAGGTGATTTGTGGCAACAGCTCGAATGGTTAGTCTTGCAAAGCATGGTGGTGCAGAAGTAATTGAATTGATTGATAAGGAACTTCCAGCTCCAGCAGCAGGTGAAGTACAAATTTGTCAGACCGCTGTCGGCTTTAACTTTATTGATATTTATCAGCGCTCCGGCATGTACCCCTTAGAACTGCCAACCGGTTTAGGCCATGAGGCTGCTGGCGTAGTTGAAGTTGTCGGTCAGGGCGTCAATGGTTTTAAGGTCGGCGACCGCGTAATGTATATCAACGCTGGCATTGGTGCTTACACGAGTCGACGTAATGTTGCTGCTGAAAAGTTAGTCCATATTCCTGAGGGCGTCTCTGATGAAGTGGCTGCTGCAGTTTTTTTCAAGGCAATGACAGCACAGTATTTAGTTAAGAAGACTTATAAAGTCAAAGCAGGCGATGTAGTGTTAGTGCATGCTGCTGCTGGTGGTGTAGGGCAGATCTTGGCTGGTTGGGCTAAGGCCTTGGGCGCTTTTGTAGTCGGCACTGTTGGGTCAGAAGCGAAATTTGCTGCAGCGAAAGCCGCAGGCTGCGATGCAGTTGTTGATTACTCAAAGCCAAACTGGGTAGAAGAGGTATTAAAGGCAACTGGTGGTCGCAAAGCTAATGTTGTTTATGACTCTGTTGCAAAAACTACTTTCTTGGGATCGCTAGACTGCGCTGCCCCTTTCGGAACAGTGGCACTCTTTGGGGCCGCATCTGGACCTGCTCCCGATATCAGCCCAGAGATTTTGAACAAGAAAGGCTGCTTATTTTTAACTAGACCATCTGTCTTTCCTCATAATGCAACGGCGGCATTGCTACAAGAAAATGCAAAAGATGTATTTGATGCGATTCAGAGTGGTGCAGTGAAGGTGCAGATTGCTGCTCGGTTTCCGCTTGAGCAAGCCGCTGATGCTCATCGGGCAGCAGAGGCGAGAAAAGTATCTGGCGCCATCATCATGATTCCTTAAGCAAAAAAGATGCTGCAAATCAAAGAGCCTCGCAATCATGTGGGGCTTTTTTGTTTCTGGATTAGGAGGGTTTAATGGATATTAGAAAATTACTGAAAAATGGCGCAGCCTATGTTTTAGTTCAAGCGATTCTTTTGGGGATGCTTTTCTTAGGACCTACCGATTGGTGGGGTACGTTAGCATTTTCAAAATCCGTTAGCGAGATCTTGAATTTAATTGCGTTAGTTCTCTTCCCATTCAGCCTTCTCATCGCCATAGTGGCAGCGATTCAGCTCAAGCGAAATCTAACGCCTTTGCCCATGCCAGTAGAGCGTGGAGAACTCATACAAACTGGCCTATATGCTTACGTACGTCATCCAATCTACTTGGGCGTGATTTTGGCTGCTCTAGCTTGGTTTTTGCATACCCAAGCGCTGCTCACTCTGGCTGAATTGCTAGCCTTAATGATTTTCTTTGAGATCAAGTCCAATAAGGAGGAATACTGGATGAGGCAGGCATACCCTGAGTACGCTGATTATCAAAGACGCACTGCTAAACTCATTCCTAGGATTTACTAGCGTATTAGGACAACCTTTCAGACCATGAAAAAAATTACCATCTTCTTATTAGCGCTGTCGATATTGATTGCAGGATGTCAATCTACCGGCAAAAATGGAGAGCCGCTCACTCCAACACAAATTGCCCAAATGCGCGAAGCTAGATTAAAGATGGCGCAGGCCGGCTTAGATTCTTTAATTAAGCAAGATCCCAAAGTGAAAGAGATGGTTGCGAAATCGGCTGGATACGCTGTGTTTAGTACTACGAATGTCAATATCGTTCTGATCGTCGTAGCAAGAGGACAAGGTGTACTTTTTGATAAACGCCGTAAAGAACCAATCTTTATGAATGCCCTCAAAACAGGAGAAGGCGTTGGTGCAGGGTATCAAGACCAATATCAAATCGCATTCTTTAAAACCCCAGGATCGATCGATGAGTTTCTCTTGACATCCATCGATGGCCAAAAAGGCGGTATTGATATCGCTGCAAACTTCTCTGCAGGTTCAGGTGGCACGATTCGCTCCTTTAATCCTGACATTACTTTTTATACCGTGGGTCTATCCGGTTATGACCTACAAGCTAATTACGGCGGCACACTCTATTTGGTGGACCAGCAATTAAATGATGCTAATACACTCGCCTCATTACCCAAGAAGACCCAGCAAAGTAATCAATCAAAGGAATAGATATTGATGGAACAAGCTCGCTATACCACTCCCGCCATCCTCATTCACTGGGTGATGGCCGTTCTCATTGTTGTAGTCTGGACTATTGGAACTCTGGCTGTCGATATGCCTTTGGGCCCAGACCGTATTGTGAGCTTTAGTTGGCACAAGTGGATCGGGATTACAGTCTTATTCTTGGTCTTGTTGCGTATCGTTTGGCGCCTGACACATCCAGCTCCTGAACTCCATATCGTGATGCCAAAGTGGCAAGAGCGTACTATGGTTTTCACCCATTGGGCTTTGTATATCTTGATGTTCTCTATACCTTTAGTGGGTTGGTTAATGAGTTCCGCTCATGGCTATACAGTGAACTACTTTGGCCTATTCGAGCTACCAGATCTAGTTTCAAAAGATAAGGTCTTAGGGGAACAACTGGAGGATTTACATGGCCTGTTGGCAGATGGACTAATGCTCCTGGTAGGCCTGCATGTCTTGGCTGCTCTCAAACATCAATTGATCGATAAAGATGGTTTGATCTCTCGGATGTCATTCTGTAAGTCATCCAGCAAAAAGGATGCCGTATGAAAATGTTTTCTAATGTCCTGGTTGGAATCAGTGCTCTCTTGTTTTGGTATGGAATCATTCCAGCTGCTAATGCAACAGAGTTCAATGCTATCGACACAGCCAAAAGCAAAATTACTTTTACAACAAAGTTAATGGGCTCCAATCTCAATGGTGGCTTTAGTAAGTTTTCCGGTAAGGTGGATTTCAATCCAGATCAGCCTGAAAAGGCTAAGGCCAATTTAATCATTGAGATCGCTAGCTTCAATGCAGGTGGTGATGATTTGCAAGAGGAGGCTCGGGGTAAAGATTGGTTTAACACTAAAAGTTTCCCAACAGCCAACTTTGTGAGTGATTCAGTGAAAAACCTAGGTAATAACCGACTCGACATTGCTGGCAAGTTATCCATTAAGGGCAAGGCAATGCCAGTCAGTATGACGGCAACCTATCAGGTGCAGGGTAAGCAGGTCGTCTTTGATTCGTCATTTCAGTTGCTTAGACTGGATTACGGTCTAGGAGCAGGGAATTGGGCCGATACTTCTGCTGTTGCCAATGAGGTACCCGTCAAAGTCCATTTAGTATTAAATTCTAATTAGTAGTTTTTTTTAATCACGGAGAAATCAATGAAATCTAAATTACTCGTTGCCCTATTGGCAACCCTCGGCTTAACTGTTGCAGCCTTTGCTGCGCCAGCAACTTACACTGCTGAGCCAAACCATACATTCGCGCAGTTTTCGTATAACCACTTGGGCTTTTCGATTCAGACTAGTCGTTTCAATACAGTTACTGGAACAGTCACCATTGATCAGGCAGCTAAAAAAGGCAGCGCCGATATTACGATTGATACCAAGTCAGTGGATACAGGTTCCAATGTATTTAATGGACACATTCAAAGCGAAGATTTCTTATCAACTACTCAGTTCCCAACCGCAACGTTCCAGGCCGATCAAATGGTCTTTAAAGGGGATAAACCAAGCGCATTAAAGGGTGTGTTGACTTTGAAGGGCGTTAGCAAGCCAGTCACTTTGGCGATTACCCATTTTGAGTGCAAAAAGCATCCTATGTCTGGTAAAGATGTCTGCGGTGCTAATGCAGAAACTAAAGTGAAGCGTAGTGATTTCAATATGGCCAAGTATGTGCCTAATGTTGGCGATGAGGTCACCATTGCGATCGCCATTGAGGCAGTTAAGGCTGAATAAGTCTAGTCTCTAGCGGCTCATAAAAACCACCTTCGGGTGGTTTTTTCATATCGAGAGCTTGCGTCTATAATTCTTTAAATACTTGAAACCAAAGACAATATTCTGCAAACTTGGTTTCAAGCATTAACCCCATGACCGCTCATACTTCATCTCCCCCTTTTGCTACCCAGAGCTTTCAAGCGACGGATCTGACTTGCGTACGGGGTGAACAAACATTATTCGCCAATCTCAGTTTCACCCTCACTTCAGGAGAGTGTTTGCATGTGAGAGGAGAGAATGGTGTCGGTAAGACGAGTCTTCTTCGATTATTGGTTGGGCTGGCACAGCCAGAGCAGGGTCAAGTCACCTGGAACTCATCCAACATCAAGAATGATTACGAAGCTTTTCATCAAGGGCTGTGTTTTTTGGGGCATCGTGATGCCTTGAAAGAGGATCTGAGTGCTTTAGAAAATCTCATGATGTATGCAGCACTTGGAGCGATCAATTTAAGTTATGAATCTGCCTTGCAATATTTATGGCAATTTGGCTTACGGGGTCGAGAGGATTTGCCTGTCCATTATTTATCGGCAGGTCAAAAAAAACGGGTAGTCCTAGCGCGTATTGCTATGCAAGGAGCACCCCTGTGGATTTTGGATGAACCCTTTAATGCGCTTGATTCTCAAGGAATGCAAGGATTCATTGGACTGCTTGAGAATCACTCCTCCCAAGGTGGAATCACCGTATTCACGGGTCATCAAGACATCAACATTCTTGGATTGAAGGTTTTAGAGCTATGAATGCCTTCTTCATGATTGTTCAGCGAGATTTATTGTTAGTCATGCGCCGCAAGAGCGAGGTGCTGACCGCCTTATTTTTCTTTGTGATTGTGACCAGCTTATTTCCTTTGGGTATTGGGGCGGATACGGCTTTGCTGCGTAAGATTGCCCCTGGAGTGATTTGGGTATCCGCTTTACTGGCTACCTTATTAGGTTTGCAAAGACTCTTTGCAAGTGATTATCTTGACGGCACTTTAGAGCAAATGGCTTTGTCGCCTCGCTCATTTGTGGTGCTCGTTTTAGGAAAGATTACTGCGCATTGGTTGGTTTGTGGGTTACCGCTTTTGATATTGGCGCCAGTGATTGGTTTGCAATTTGATCTCGATACCGCTGCTTTAGAGACCCTACTACTGACCCTCCTATTGGGAACTCCAGTCCTCTCATTAATTGGGTCGATTGGTGCTGCATTGACTTTGGGGTTAAGGGGCGGCGGGGCGCTGATGAGTCTGCTTGTTTTACCCCTATACATTCCTGTGCTGATCTTTGGAGCGGGCGCGGTTTATGCCAAAAGTGTTGGGCTCGATGTCACGGGGCATTTTTCACTCCTGGGCGCCTTATTGATTTTGGCTTTAGCATTTGTGCCTTGGGTTAGCGCTGCTGCCCTTAGAATTGCGATTGAATAATTTTAATGAACGATCTGACTAATAAACCCTGGCTCAATTGGTTTAAGCTCGCCAGCCCCAGTACTTTCTATCCTGTGGCCGGAAGACTCATTCCCTTTTTCTGGATTTTGTCGATTGCATTTGGTTTAGCTGGTTTGTGGATGAGTTTTTTTGTTGCGCCAGTCGATGCAGTGCAAGGTCAGGGCTATCGCATTATCTTTGTCCATGTTCCAGCCTCTTGGATGTCGATGTTTTTGTACATCATGATGGCAGTATGGGCCGGCATTGGTTTGGTCTTTAACACGCGACTCTCAGCGATGATGGCGCAAGCCATTGCACCGATTGGTGCAGTCATGGCTTTTCTCTCGTTGTGGACAGGCGCATTTTGGGGTAAGCCAATGTGGGGAGCATGGTGGGTTTGGGATGCACGTTTAACTTCCGAGCTCATCCTCTTCTTTTTATATCTTGGTTTCATTGCCTTACAGGCTTCGATTGATCAAGCGCGTCGTGCTGACAAGGCCAGCGCTATTCTTGCCTTAGTAGGCGTTGTCAATGTGCCCATTATTTATTTTTCAGTAAAGTGGTGGAATACCTTGCATCAGGGCGCCTCAGTCTCGATGTCAAAAGCACCCTCGATGGCTCAAACGATGCTTTGGGGCATGCTGCTGATGGCCTTATGTTTTTGGATGTATGCAATTGCTGTCACCCTCATGCGAGTGCGCGTCATTATCCTGGAACGAGAGTCTCATGCTGATTGGGTCAAGCAACTAAAAGAGGTCAGAAGCTAATGTGGAATAGTGCCAGCGAGTTTTTAGCGATGGGCGGTTACGCACTCTATGTTTGGAGCAGCTTTGGTCTTTGTGCAATTGCTTTTTGTATAGAGGTGCTCATAGTCCGTTCACAACGCAAGACTATTTTGCGTAGACTCAAACAAGAATTGCTTGCTGACCAATTTCATCAAGAGGGTCAACAGTGATCCTTCAGGCCCAAATAAAACCGCGTCATCAGCGGGCCCTCCTCATTATTGGCGCTCTTATCGTCATAGGAGTTGCAGCTCTTCTGATTCTCAATGCGCTCAATAGCAATATTGCTCTCTATGTCACGCCAAGTGAAGTGGCTAATGGCAAAGCACCTCAATCGCAGACTTTTCGAATTGGCGGCTTAGTGAAAAGTGGTTCATTAAGGCGCGATGGCATCACCGTTCACTTTGTGGTGACTGATCTTGTCCGAGATATTCCGGTGAGCTACACCGGTATTCTTCCTGATTTATTTAAAGAAGGTAAGGGCGCTGTTGTACAAGGGCGCTTAAATCCAGATGGAGAATTTGTGGCAAGCGAAGTGCTCGCTAAGCATGATGAAAACTATATGCCGCCAGAGGCAAAACATGCCTTAGAGCAAGCCCAAAAACAGGAAGTGCGGAAATGATTCCAGAGCTGGGGCACTACGCTTTAATTTTGGCCTTCTGTATTGCTTTAGTTCAGGGTGTATTGCCATTATTCGGCGCACAACAGGGTCGACGAGAGTGGCTAGTTTTAGCAAGACCCGCAGCGCAGACAGTTTTCTGCTTACTCGTGTTTGCTTTTGGTAGCTTGGCATGGAGTTTTTATGTCAATGACTTTTCAGTACTCTACGTTGCCGAGCACTCCAATACGCTATTGCCTACGGTATATCGCCTCGGTGCAGTATGGGGTGGTCACGAAGGCTCACTTTTACTGTGGCTCTTATTGCTCAGCACCTGGACTTTCTTGGTTGCCCAATTATCAAAATCGCTCGACGAGTTTATGGTTGCTCGTGTCATTGGGGTGCTTGGCTTGGTGTCTAGTGGCTTACTCTTATTTGTTCTAGCCACTTCCAACCCTTTTGAAAGATTGTTACCTGCTGCACAAGAGGGTCGCTCTCTCAATCCTTTGTTACAAGATCCCGGCTTAGTCTTCCACCCGCCCATGCTTTACATGGGTTACGTAGGTTTTTCAGTCGCCTTTGCCTTTGCAATTGCTTCCTTACTCTCAAATCGCTTGGATGCTGCATGGGCACGTTGGTCACGCCCTTGGACAACAGCTGCTTGGATATTTCTGACCCTCGGCATTGCGCTGGGATCATGGTGGGCTTATTACGAATTGGGTTGGGGCGGTTGGTGGTTCTGGGATCCCGTAGAAAATGCTTCCTTCATTCCTTGGCTAGTGGGCACGGCTTTATTGCATTCTTTAGCAGTGACAGAAAAGCGAGGTGTATTTAAGAGCTGGACTGTTTTATTAGCAATCACTGCCTTTTCGTTATCTTTGCTGGGAACCTTTTTAGTGCGTTCAGGCGTGCTCACTTCAGTGCATGCATTTGCAACCGACCCTAAGCGCGGTATTTTTATTCTCATTTTCTTATCGCTCGTCGTTGGTTCATCCTTAACCTTGTATGCCATTCGAGCTCCTAAACGCGCTATGGGCGCACAATTTACCTTGACTGCACGCGAGACTATGATCTTGCTCGGCAATGTTTTCTTGGTTACTTCGGCAGCCTCTGTTCTGCTAGGAACACTCTATCCACTTTTGATTGACGCCCTCAATCTCGGCAAGATTTCAGTAGGCCCACCTTACTTCAATGCGGTGTTTGTCCCCATCATGATCCCATTGCTAGTCTTAATGGGTATTGGTCCGTGGACAAGCTGGAAAAATACCAATTTGCTTTCAGTGCTAAAGCGTCTTTGGATTGCCGCCTTGTTGGCAGTACTTGCAGCAGTATTGATTCCAGTTGTGATGGGCGAGTTTACTTGGCTTGCGAGTTTGGGCTTTCTCTTGGCTTTCTGGATTATTGGCTCTGGTATTCAGCAAGTGTTTCGCCAATTCAAAACTGGAAAGCCCACCCGTTCCTTTATTGGTATGCAGTTTGCCCACCTTGGCATTGCAATCTTTGTGATTGGCGTCACCATGGTTGGGGCTTACCAAGAAGAGCGAGACGTTAAGATGTCCTCGGGTGATACGGTTTCTGTAGGTGGGTATCAAATTCAGATGCAGGGCATTAGCGCTGTGGCTGGACCAAATTACCAGGCTACTCGCGGGACTTTCGAAGTCAGTCGTAAAGGAAAGCTGGAGACAATCCTTTATCCCGAGAAACGCAATTACGTTGCTTCCACGATGCCGATGACCGAAGCCGCTATCAATGCAGGATTGACGCGCGATATTTATGTTTCTCTGGGTGAAGCGCTGCCTGATCAATCTTGGGCTGTCAGGGTCTATTACAAGCCCTTTGTAGACTGGATTTGGGGTGGATGTTTGTTGATGGCGATTGGCGGAATCATTGCGATGTCAGATAAGCGCTATCGTACAAAGTTGAGGGCTAAATATGAAGCCTAGACTATTAATCCCCCTCATTCTGTTTCTGTTGCTGGTGATTTTCTTAGCAGTTGGACTCAGTCGTGATCCCCATGAAGTTCCATCCCCCTTAATTGGCAAGCCAGCGCCTACTTTTGAGATTGTCCAGTTAGCTGATCCCCATAAAATATTTTCTCCGGAGAGCATGAAGGGGCAGGTATGGATGCTCAATGTCTGGGCTTCTTGGTGCGTTGCTTGTCGCGAAGAACATCCCCTATTAATGGACTTTAGCAAGACGAAAACCTTGCCGATCATTGGTCTGGATTACAAAGATCAAAGACCCGCTGCCATCCAGATGCTCGCTCGAGAAGGAAATCCTTATACATTTATTGCATTTGATGGTGATGGTCATGTTGGCATTGACTATGGCGTCTATGGTGTACCTGAAACCTACATCATCGATAAGGCAGGAGTCATTCGTTATAAAAATATTGGACCGATTACCCCGGAAATTCTGAGGGAGAAGATTACTCCTTTGATTGCAGAGTTAAATCAATCATGAAGTCTCTCATCTCTATTTTGCTGCTGATGTTTACTTGTCACGGGCTGAAGGCCAACGAAGCTGCTCCCCTAGCGGAAGACCCAGTAGTCGAGCAAAGACTGATTGGTATTTCAGAAGAAATGCGTTGTTTAGTTTGTCAGAACGAATCCTTGGCAGGATCACGCTCCGATTTAGCCAATGACTTGCGCGCACAGATTCGTACCATGATTAAAGCTGGTAAGAGTGATGCAGAAATTCGGCAGTATATGGTTGATCGTTATGGTGACTTTGTGCTTTATCGCCCACCAGTCAAGCCAACTACTTGGTTACTCTGGCTCGGACCTTTTACAATTCTCTTGATCGGGATCCTTGGCTTATTCGCATATTTGCGTAAGAGAAATACCAGCATAGACAGTAAGACGCTCTCAGATGATGAAAATCGTCGTCTAGATGCACTCTTAAATAATGTTGAGGCAGAATTCAAAAAGGATCCACGTCCATGATGTCTTTTTTGGTTCCAGCGCTCTGTATCTTGTTGCTTGCACTGGGTTTACTTTTGCGCCCACTATTTTTTGGAAAGCAGACGGCAAGCATTTCTCGCCGTCAAATGAATGCGGCGATCTATCGCGAAGAACTTGAGAAGCTTGAGCAAGAGCGCCAATCAGGTCAAATTGATACTGCAAGCTATGAGATAGCTCATGCTGAGTTACGCCAGCGCTTGTTTCAAGATACGCAAGAGGTGGACGACCAAGCTAGCTTTGGCTCCACCAAAAAAACGATTATTTTTGTTTGTCTCGCGATTGTTTTACTGTCATCTGGGATCTACTTTTATCAAGGGGACGCGCTCAAGGTAGCAGAGGAGAATGCCAAGCATCCAGTCTCTCAGGCTGACGTTGAGAAAATGGTTAGCGAGTTTGCGGCCAAGATGGAAAAAGATCCTACCAACCTCAAAGGTTGGGCAATGTTGGCGCGTTCTTATAGGGTGATGGGTCGAAATGCGGATGCGATTCAGGCTTACCAGCGGGCAGGTAATTTCATTAATGATCAACCCGAATTACTGGCTGACTATGCTGATCTCTTAGCCACTAATGCGAATGGGAATTTTGCTGGTAAACCCCATCAACTCATTGCGCAAGCCCTTAAGTTAGATCCCAATCATTTCTTGGCGCTCTGGTTGGCAGGTAGTGATGCATTTAGCACTCAGCAGTTTGCTTTGGCAGTTCAGAATTGGGAGAAGTTAGCAAAGCAATTGTCCCCTCAGTCTGAAGAGGCACGTGCAGTGATGAGTTCGATTGCGGAGGCGAGGGCTAAGGGGCGCTTACCAGCGCCCGCTGTAGTTGCAGGTAAAGGTGTTAGCGGAGTCATTACGGTGACGGCTGACTTAGCTTCACGGATAAAACCAGATCAGCTTGTCATGGTGATCGCACGCAAGCCCGGCGAAAGAATGCCAGTGGCCGTTCTGAAGATGCCTGTGAGCGCTTTCCCGATGCGATTTGCCCTGGATGACTCTTTGGCAATGAATCCCGCTGCGCTGATCTCTCAGCAGTCAGAAGTTACCATTGAGGTGCGCATCTCTAAGACGGGTATGGCTAAAGCAGAGGTGGGTGATTTGCTCTCTAGTCAGCAAGCTGTAAAGGTCGGCTCAAGCAATATTCGGCTCAATATCGATCAGGTCCAGCAGTAAATTCTTTGACTAGCCTCTGCCTACAAAAGGCATGTTGGTAGCCATAATCGTCATCGACAGAATATTGCTCTCCAGCGGTAGCTGCGCCATATGCAGCACTGCTTGCCCTACATGATCGACATCCATTCTGGGTTCTATCTTGATGGATTGGTCGGCTTGCAAAATTCCAGCAGCCATTGGCTCAGTCATTTCAGTTGCAGCATTACCAATATCAATTTGCCCACAAGCGATATTAAAAGGGCGACCATCTAAGGCAATCGTTTTAGTAAGGCCAGTAATAGCATGTTTGGTTGCGGTATAGGGGGCTGATAGTGGACGCGGCGCATGAGCAGAGATCGAACCGTTATTGATAATTCTGCCGCCTTGAGGCGACTGAGCCTTCATCATCCGAATGGCCTCTTGAGAACATAGAAAAGCCCCGCAGAGATTTGCATGAACTACATTCATCCATTGTTCGTAACTGAGATCTTCCATGGGAATCGCTGGAGCCCCCATACCCGCATTGTTGAAGAGCACATCAAGACGACCAAAGCGCTCTTTTAAAACGGCAAACAAATGCTTCACTTGCTCAGGCTTGCCAACATCACATGTCACAGCTAAGCAGTTGTCTACACTCCCGCCGATATCAGCAATGGCTTTCTGCAGCTTGTCGAGATGACGACCTGTTAGTACGATTTGATAACCGCCTTGCAAAAGCGCTTTGGCTGCGGCCTTGCCGATACCTGCGCCAGCCCCAGTGACGAGTGCGACTTTAGTGTGAGTTGTGCTCATAACCATCTTTCTAGTCAGAATGTATCTAGATCATCCTACCTTGGGTGATCAATATGTAAGTCAAATTTGCGTTCCAGCCTACCTAAAACTTGATGGAAAAATAATTCTGCGGAGAGAATCACAAAAGCCATGCGCAGAACGTGAAAGACGGCAACAGCAGGAACGTTCAAGTGGAAATTTTTGGCAGTGATACCCATTTCTGACATCCCACCAGGGACAGTACTCAGAATGAGGGACTCGATATCCAGCCCCGATGGCTTGGCAATCGCTAGTGAAAACAGAACACTGATAATGCAAGCCAGTAGGGTGTAGATCGTGACGCCGATGGCTAATTTTTTGGCATGAACTACGAAGTCTCGAGTGAAGCGAATACCTAAGCCAACCCCAATTAAAAGCTGACCCGCATTGGAAAGTTCTTTTGGCCAACTGGTCCATTCAACTCCCAGTGCTGTAAGGACCGCACTGACTGCAAGAGAACCTAATAAAAATGCATTGGGAAGTTTGAGTACATAAAAAGTAGCGATACCAATCGAGGAGCAAAGTAAGAGTAAAACAATCCCAGAGTAGGAAATTGGCAAATGCAAAGATTGAAAGTCCAGATTACCTGGGACACCATAAGCTTGAAAAATTCCTGGAATGATTGCCAGAATCAACAGTAATCTCAGAGAATGTGCTGCAGCGACTAAATCTGCTCGTTGCTCATGGCGCTCTGCTAGGACAGTCATTTCAGATGCACCGCCAAGTGCTGATGCAAAGAAAGCAGTTCGAAGCGGAATATGAAAAAAGCGCCAAAGCATCCAAGTGCCAAAGCCCAGCAAGATGGTTGAGACTACACAAGCAATCGCAATAAAGGGGAGATCATGCCCTATGTTTGCCACCGCAACCGGCGTGAAGTACAGTCCGATCGCAATGCCAAGCGAGCATTGTCCAGCACTTCTGCCTAGGGCCGGCGCTTGAAAGGGAATGCCGAGCGATCCCAATAGAGCTAACACAAAGAGGGGGCCTAACATCCAGGGAAGCGGGGTATGGAGAAGTTCAGCGATCCACGCGCTGGTGATTGCAATCAGGTAAGTCAATGTCCATAATAGCCAGATAGATCGATGGCCTTGATGGAGAAAGTGGAGCGGATGAGCGGCTGGCTTCATAGTGTTAGCCCCCATTTTAGCGGTCAGAAGCGACTTTTGTTGGCGCATTAGCCTAAAATAAGGCGATGTCACTAGCTCCTTTGTTCACCCCGCGCCAGGAAATTGTTCAGTCACTCAAAACGAATGGCTATGCGCTGATCTCGGCTGAGTCTGTCTCTGAGTTATGTCATGTTGCAGTGAGTGAACTAGAAGCGCTTAATCATTTTTGGGATGAGATGCCCAGAGACCCCTATTTAAAAGATGGCGGTCGCTATCGTTATCGGCGTCATGCTAGCTATCAAATTACCGATAAGCAGCTTGAAATGGTGCCCCATCGTGCTCATTGGCAGTCTGTCGCTTACAACGCACTTCATGGTGGTATTGAGCGATGGTTCGATCCTATTCAGGTCGATCTAGCTCAGTCTGCTGCATGGCAGTCAGTTCTACTTGGCATTGCCAATACGTTGAATAGTTTGAAGCCAGTCAAAACTTGGTTTGTGGAGGCGCATCAATTTCGGATTGATACCACCGATGGAATTGGTCGTCCCACACCTGAAGGCGCGCATCGAGACGGGGTTGATTTTGTTGCCGTGTTCTTGTTAGGTCGCGTGGGGATCAAGGGTGGTGAAACCCGTATCTTTGATGCAAACGGTTCTGCTGGTCTGCGTTTTACTTTATCTCAGCCTTGGTCTTTACTGCTGATGAATGATGAAAAAATGATTCATGAGTCAACCCCGATTCAACCGCTGGGGGCACATGGTCATCGCGATACCTTAGTGCTGACCTATCGCTCTAATGGATTTCAGGATTCTCCTCAGCAAGCTCAGCAGTAAAAAATCCTCATTCCAGTGCGTATCCGTTCGGCAGCCTATACCCCATTCATGCTTTTAGCGCAGATCTGCGCCTTACTCGGTTTTGCATGCTATGCGGTTGTCTTGACTCCACTTCAAGAGGAGTGGCACCTCAATAATCTTCAGTCTGGTTTAATTGCCAGCGCTTTCTTCTTTGGTTATATGCTGGCTGTACCTCTGGCTACTGCGTTGACTGATCGCATCGACGCTCGCAAGGTGTATTTCTGCGGTGGAGCACTCGCCAGTTCCGGCTTATTTGGGATGGCATTTCTTGCCAATGGATTTTCTACTGCACTCTTTTGGATGGCCATGAATGGTGCAGGTTTGGCAGCAACCTATATGCCAGGTTTAAAAATTCTATCTGATCGTATTCAAGGTGGAGAGCTGACACGTCACATCGCTTTCTATACGGCCTTTTTTGGAATTGGCACTGGTCTTTCGTATTTATGCTCTGGCTGGATTTATGCTGCCTATGGCTGGCATGCCGTTTTTGCTTGGACTGCCTTAGCGCCGCTAGCCGCAGTAGCGATTGTGTTCTTTTGTATTCCGCCATTAGCATCTGCTCAATGGCATGGACCCATTAATTTACGCTTGCAGGATATTTTTCCAATTGCAAAATGGAAGGTGGTACTGCAAGACCGAAATGCTGCCGGCTTTATTTTGGGCTACACCGCACATACCCTTGAACTCTTTGCTTCACGCAGTTGGTTAGTCGCTTTCTTTGGTTTTTGTGCTGCATATGCTGGACAGAGTTTTTTATTAGCAGCAACCACGCTAGCAGGCATTGTGAATTTTTTTGCAGTGCCTGCATCTATCTTAGGTAATGAAGTTGCACTGCGAATTGGTCGCCAAAAATGGGTCTGCATTGTCATGCTCATTAGCGCTGTATGCGGAATTGCTTTGGCGGCCTCAACGGGTCAAAGCTGGTGGTTGATTGTTTTCCTAGCGGTTGCACATGCAATTCTCATCATGGCAGACTCTGCCACCTTAACGGCTGGGTTAGTCATCAGCGCGCGCTCTGATATCAAAGGGGCGGCAATGGGACTACATTCATTAATGGGCTTTGGTGGTGGTTTAGTTGGCCCAGCAATTTTTGGTTTTGTCCTAGATCTGAGCGGATCACGAAGTTCCCCCAATGCATGGATCTGGGCTTATGGCTCCATTGTGATGTGGGGCGTTTTATTTGTGATTTATGAGCGACGAAGAGGCTGGGTAGGCTAGTTAAAGCAACAACCAATTTAGTTGGCCCACTCACCGAGCTTGAATATCAACCCAGATACACCTGCGGTAACCAAGCTACCCCACGCGATATCAATCAATGCTAGACGGGTTGGAAAATCCCTAATTACTGCCAAATTGGTCAAGTCATAAGTCATGTAGCAAAAAAAGCCAAAGAGGGCTCCGTAAATCAGCGCATGGGACAGAGATTGTTTAGATAGTGCAGGAATAACGACAAAAATGCAGGCTCCCAGAGCATATAAAACATAGAAGGCAAGCCCAGCCAAGAGCTTAGGCTCGAGCGCCATGAGGCTGCCCATTTCATCGCGGTAGACGTTTTTAGCGATCCCTAATAGCCAAACCAGATCGATTGAGACCAGTGCCACGAGGAATGCGAGATAGAGTAAAAAATACTTGAGCATTTAGCTTACCTTTGTCAGGGTTTGAGTGAGTAAATAGCATTATGATGGAATTAGGAAAAATGCCAACATCACGAAAGTGAATACATCAGGGGGTAATATGTTTAAGCAATTATTGGTTCCAGTAGACGGTTCAGACCTCAGTAAAAAGTCGCTCAAGAAAGTGGCTCAGTTAGCTAAGTCAGATGGTGCTGCAGTGACCTTGGTGTACGTTTCTGACCCAACCCCACCTTTAGCTTACTCAGATAGCACTATGGGGTACTCGATCACCACTAAAGAGCACAAACAGGCATGCGAAGCATTTGCTAAAAGTGTATTCAAACAAGCGCAAACCCAATTAGGCTCCGGCATCAAAGTAAATACTATTCATGCCCTGGATATCTCATTAGCCCAAGGAATTTTGGATACGGCTAAAAAAGCCAAGGCGGATGTGATTGTGATGGCCTCACATAAACGTACTGGAATCTCAGGTGTGTTGCTTGGTAGCGAGACTCACGACGTCATTGTGCACGCCAAGTTGCCAGTATTAGTGCTGGGCTAGTTTTTCAGTACGCTTCCAAGTAGCAGAATTTCTCGGGTAAGTTGACCGCTATCGACGTCACGCATCAGCCAGAGATTTAGCTGGGTCCTTGCGCTATAGGGGTCAACATAAATGCCATCTTTGCGTAATTCAAAGTGAAGGTGAGGCCCTGTTGATCTCCCCGTAGTACCAACAGTGCCAATCTCAAAGCCTCGTCGGACTTCATTGCCCAGCTCGAGTTCAGGATTGAAGCTGCTGAGATGAGCGTAGTAGGTGCGGTAGCTGCCAGGGTGCTCAAGAATGATGAGATTGCCGAAGGCGCCGCTAAATCCGAGTTGAATCACTTTGCCAGTAGCTACGCTAAATACAGGTGTCCCAATTGGTGCTGCATAGTCAATCCCCATATGGGCGCGATAACGCTGCTTGCTCGATCCAGGCTTAGGCTCTGAGTTAGCGGCAGCTGCAACAGCCGCTTTCGTATTAGCAGTAGTGGGTTTGGTACTTTTTCTTCGTCCGGCTGGCACCATCCCGACGCCACGCGAGATACGCCGATAGCTCAGGGGGTTGGTCCAGAAGGCGTGTTCCAAGGGTTCACCGTTGGCAGTAAAGAATCCCCCTGGAATATCTCCACGCTCTAACCAATAGGCGCTTGCATAGACTTCACCATTTGCGGGGTTGATGATTTCAGCGGCCCAAATTTGTGCCCAGCGATCTCGATCTCCAAAGTCAATAATGAGTCTAACCACACTATTGGTATTCTCGAGCGCGTTATTCGTCTCAGGGTAAATTTGTTTAATTAGAGCATTGAGATCCCAAACCAATTCAACTGGAAGTTTGTCGCTGACCTTATTGGGGTCATACAAAACATTACTCAAAGGAATCTGAATTTCAGAGAAGCGCTTTGATTCATCTTTAAGATAATCTTGTTGAATCAAAAATCCACCAACAGCAGATGGAGTAAAAGTCCAAATTTCAGTCTTGTTGTCTTGTACAGGACCGTTCATGATGCTGAGTGATTCAAAGCGATTGCGCTTACCAAGAGCTACAGCATAGGGAATACAGTTACCGCGCATGCGATCAAAGAAACTGTGGGTTTGATTTCTGAAGAACTCATAAAAGGCGCGATCTTCTATACCAATAGTCGCAGGCAAATTGTCATCATTGAGGCTACGCCGTAAGCAGCCTCTTGTAACGCGATAGTCTAGATTGTCAGCAGCATCACTGACAAAAGTTTGCGTTGAGTTATTGTCGATCAGGCTGGGGCTTAGGCTATTCGATTTCGAGGTAGCACTGTCCTTCAGTCCGACAGAACGTGTATTTTGAGAGCCTGCTCGCTGACGAATTTGTACAGTCTTATTATTTTGGTTACTTTGTGCGCTAGCGTAGGAGATGAACTCAAGGCCGGGGATCTGAATTGCAATCAGCAGCGCAATACAAAGAATTGTCAGCCTCTGAAAACGGGGCCTTGGGGGCACAATTTTTTTCACAACGTCATTATCTACTAAAGCTAGTAGATACCAGTGTTTAGAAGGCTAAATTACAGCCCTGGCATATCAAAGTGAATGGCTTTCAATTCACCCATTAATTGACCTTGCTGGTCTGCACTCAATTGCATGAGTGGTGGACGAACCCGAAGCCAGTCTGGATCTTTGCTAAAAAAGGCAAGTGCCGTTTTCATACCAGCAATCATTTGATGTTTGTCAAATACCGAGCGCACCCGATCTAAGCCGACTTGCTGTTCAGCAGCATCGGTATCTTGCCAATGAGCAGCAAGTTTAGCAATTGCTTTTGGATTCATATTTACTGTTGCTGAGATACAGCCAGCACCACCAGTTTTCATGGTGCGTAATAAGAATGCCTCGTTGCCAGCATAGACTCGAAAGCCGTGGGGCGCTAAGAGCTTAATCACCGACTCTGTGCAAGACCAATCTCCAGAGCTATCCTTCATGCCTACGATTGTTTTTGGATAGGCTCTGACTAAGCGATCTAATAAGGAGAGACTCAAAGTAATTTTGGTAACAGGGGGAATATTGTAAATATAAAGTTGTAGGGCAGAGTTACCAACCTTCTGAATCACTTCAGAAAAATAGGCAAACAATCCATCGTCTGAAACATCTTTGTAATAGAAAGGCGGAATCATGAGGACCGCAGCGCAATGATGAGCAAGCGCATGGTTCGTCATGCTCACTGCCGCATCGATAGAGGTGGCACCAGTACCAGACATGATGTGAGCTGGATCTAAGCCACCTTCAATTAACTTGGTCAATGCATCCATCTTTTGACGGGCTGACATCGAGTTTGCCTCTGAGTTTGTGCCAAAGAGTGCGTGGCCAACTCCATTGGCGGCTAGCCACTGACAATGCTTTAGTAGGCGCTGATGATCGACGCTGCCATCGGCTGTAAAGGGAGTGAGAACGGGAGACAGGACTGCTGGCAAGCTCGATGGGTGGAGGGCGAAGGTCATGGGTGCTCCAAATCAGTTTAAGGTATCAGATGGGGTTGAATGGAGTAAATCATACTTCGAAATTCCTTGCCTTAGGAAAGATCGCGTATGTGCAATTTACGCAAATGGGGGGCCAGCTGGGATGTAATTAGGACTACGGCAATAGTGGCAATCCCTCCAAAGATGATTGAGGGGACTAAACCCATCAAGCTAGCCGCAATACCGGACTCTAGAGCCCCTAACTCATTAGAGGAGCCAATAAAGATTCCATTGATCGCACCAATTCTGCCGCGCATATGATCAGGGGTAGTGAGCTGAATGATGCTCCCACGAATAACGACTGAGACCGAATCGCAACATCCCGAGATAAATAGAAAAAAGGCGCAAATCCATAAGCTGCTTGAGAGGCCAAAAGCAATAATCGCCAAGCCAAAGCCTGCGACAGCCAGAAGCAAATATTTTCCTGAATCGATCACAGGCGGTCTGCTAGCTAAATAAATACCAGTGATGACGGCGCCTGCTGCAGGTGCTGCTCGCAGAATTCCTAAGATCTCTGGTCCTGCATGCAACACTTCTTTGACGAAAGCGGGCAATATTGAAACCGCTCCACCAAATAAAACAGCAAACATATCCAGAGCCATAGTCCCAAGAATCAGTTCATGGCGCTTCACATAATGAAAGCCCTCGAGAAAACTTTTCAGAAAGTTTCCGGATAGATTGCCAGTATTTTCTTGTTTGACTTTAATTAAGCTCACACCGTATAGGCCAATAGCGCCAGCGATTGCTGCTGTAAGGTAGGTCCATTCAAGACCGGCAAATCCAATCAAGAGACCACCCAAGCCAGGGCCTGCAACCACGCAAATCTGAAAGGCTGATGAAGCGTAAGCGGTGTAGCGCGCAAGATGTTCACGAGGGATTACTTGACCAAATAGGGCTTGGTAAGCAGGTCGCATCACTGCGCGACCAACTCCAATCAAAGCCACTGCGGTGTAGATTAGTGGCACTGGGGGCCTTAACCAATCGAGTGCAATAGCCGTCAAAAATAAAGCGACACTCATATGAATGCAGCAAGCTAAGGCTGCAATTTTTTTGCGGGAGTAGTGATCAACCGCGTGCCCGGAGTACAAGGCAAAAAGAAAATAGGGCACGAGCTCGGCAAGACCTACTAGACCTAAAGAGACCACGCTATGAGTAATTTCATAGAGATGCCAACCTACGGCAACCATCATGATTTGGTAGCTCAATGTGTTGCCGACACGGTAAAGCAGAATCGTTTTAAAGCCTTTGCTTGGCGACATTACATTCAATTCAAAATCATCCGCAAAGGGGTCATGAGAAGATCAATCAGACGCAAAAATAGATTGCTTAATGGCTGCATCCACAGCTCTCCAATAATGCCGGTGAAGACCAGGGCTAAAACGATGAAGAATCCCCAACGCTCTAATCGATCAAACGCAAGCGATTGGCGCGTTGGCAGTAGGCCAGACAAAATACGACCGCCGTCCAAGGGTGGAATAGGGAATAAGTTAAAGACAAGCAAACCGATATTCCACATTACCCCGGCTTGAGCCATGCCCGTTAAGAAGGGTTCTTGGATGCCCAATCCCTGAATCACAATCCAGGCCATGGCCCAGATGATGGCCTGAATTAAGTTGGCTCCAGGCCCTGCTAGAGCCACCCAAATCGAATCTGTTTTGGGGTGTCGCAGACGATCAAAGCGGACCGGGACGGGTTTTGCATATCCCACCAAAAAAGGTGAGCCAGCCAAGATCAGCATGAGCGGAACTAAAACAGTACCTATCGGGTCAATATGTTTTGCTGGGTTAAGGCTGACCCGTCCAAGGACGTAGGCGGTGTTATCGCCAAAATAACGGGCTGCGTAGCCATGGGCAGCCTCATGGATCGTAATGGCGAAAATCAAGGGAATCGCATTAATTGCGATAGCTTGGATAGAATAGTCAGTAATCATGGCAATATGATATCGATAGGAGACCATTGTGACCGATGACAAAAAGCCCGCAGTAAAAGTTCCCGCTAAACCCTTAACCGCAAAGCCAGCACTCCGCCCTCAAGTTTCTAAGGGGCCTGGGGCTGGAAGTAGGCGCCCACAGGCTGGTTTTGGGGGTGGTAAAGGTATGATGCGTAAGGCTGGCCGCGGCCGATAGTGGATAATTGAGGAATTAATACTGTATTTACTGAGGATTTGGTATGAATGAATGGCAGAACGAAAGCAAAGAAGTCATCAATAAAAAAATCATCACCCTCGTGGTGATGTTGGCAGTTGCTACCAGCCTGGCGATCTTATTTGCCCTCGTTGCCGCTCATATCGGCTACGTATTCGGTTAAAACAAGCGACTAGATATCTCCGATGACTGCCCGTCAGCCTGCAATCTTTGTAGGCCATGGTAGTCCAATGTACGCTCTTGAGCCCAATCGCTATACAGCGGCTTGGGCCAAATTAGGTAAGTCTCTACACAAGCCAGATGCGATTCTGATGATCTCTGCGCATTGGGTTACTCGAGGCGTATGGGTTACGGCAATGCCTAAGCCTAAAACCATTCATGACTTTGGTGGTTTTCCTCAAGCCCTTTTTGAAATTGAATACCCCGCTCCCGGAAGTCCTGCACTAGCAGACCGCATCCAAGAATTATTAAGTACCCCCGTTGTCCTTGAGGAACATGAATGGGGGATTGATCATGGGGCTTGGTCGGTACTGAAATACCTTTTCCCTAAAGCCGATGTGCCAGTAGTACAACTGAGTCTGAATGGGGCGATGAGTGCTCAAGCGCATTACGATTTGGCGAAGCAGCTACAAGTCTTGCGCGATGAAAATATTCTGATTGTTTCGAGTGGCAATGTGGTTCATAACTTACGTACCATCCACTGGCAAGATGACGCACAACCTTATCCTTGGGCACAATCGTTTAATCAATTCTTTATTTCACAAATCCAGGCTCGGCAACACCAGTCTTTGATTGATTGGGAGCAATTTGGTGAGGCTGCCCATTTATCAATTCCAACCCCCGAGCACTACTGGCCCGCGCTCTATACCTTAGCATTGCAGACGGAGCAAGAGCGGGTTGAGCTACTGGTGGATGGTATTGAAATGAGTTCGATTAGTATGCTCAGCTTTTATTTACAATAGAGACCATTATGTGGCTATCGATATTTGCAATCTTTGTTGGTGCCGGCTTTGGTGCTTTACTAAGGGCTGGCTTTAACTTTTGGACCATCAATTCACCTTCAGTGATTCCGATGGGTACTCTGTTATCGAATATGGTTGGTGGTTATTTGATCGGCTTAGCTGTTGCTTTTTTTGGTAACAACCCCGGTCTTTCTCCCGAGTGGCGCTTGCTAGTGGTGACGGGTTTTCTGGGCGGCCTCACCACATTCTCGAGTTTTTCTGCTGAGGTAGTTGGCTTTATGCAGCGCGGTGAGTTCACCTGGGCGCTTGGTACAGCAGTCATTCATCTGGTAGGTTCTTTAACGCTGACCTTCCTCGGCATTATGACTTTCCAGGCCTTGTTCTCTAGGTAAGCTTTTTACTCTGGCTTGATATTTGCCAGCTTCACTACAGCGCCCCACTTAGTGGACTCTGATTTAATCAAGGCAGCAAAATCACTGGGACTACCCCCGCCAATTTCATTGCCCTGAGATAGCATCAGCTCTCTGAGCTGAGGATCTTTCAAAGCTTCATTAGCTGCTGCATTGAGTTTGTCAATAATTGCCTTTGGTGTTCCTTTAGGCGCTATCAGGCCTTGCCAATTTAAAACGACAACCTTGGGATAACCCACTTCTGTAAAGCTCGGTACATCAGGTAGCAAAGGAGAGCGTTTTTTACTGGTAATGGCAATTGGACGAAGTTTGTCTGCCTTAATGCTCGGCATCGCGGAGTACATTTGATCGAACATCATCGTGACATTACCTGCCATAAGATCAGTCAAGCCAGCAGATCCACTCTTATAAGGAACATGAATCATTTCAATGCCAGCGTTTTGTTGAAACAATTCAGCCGATAGTTGATGGCTGCCACCAATGCCGCCAGAGGAAAAAGTCAGGGTGCCGGGTTTAGCTTTGGCAGCTGCCACAATATCTTGGACTGTTTTATAAGGTGAGTTGGGATTAACAACCAATACTAGTGGACCCTTTTCGACCAAGACAATAGGTGTCAGATCAGTCTCTGGGTCATAACGCAAATTACCAAAGAGGGTTTTATTAACCGCCATTGGCGCAAAGTTTCCCATGCCGATCGTATATCCATCGGGGGTGGCTCTGGCTATGTATTCGGTACCGATGTTGCCGCCAGCACCAGGCTTGTTATCGACAATGATGGGCTGTTTCAGAATGACACTCATCTTCTGAGCAATTTGACGACTGCGCACGTCTGCACCACCGCCAGCACCATAAGGCACTATGAAATTAATCGGTTTACTAGGGTAGCTTTGTGCCCAAGCAGTATGAAGACCCAAAATGACATAGGCCAGTACGCTCAGTTTCCAGATATTGAATTGCTTCATATGATTCACCTCTAAATTAAGCCGCATGCACCAAGTAGGGCACCTAAACCGATTAGATATAAAGGATGCAGGCGTGTCAATAAAATCATCGCAATGGTCAGTCCGCTCAATAGATAGGCCATAAAACTATGATTAATCTGTAGCGATATTTCGATGGCAGAAGAAAGCACCAAGCCAATCGCTAAAGTAGCAGCAGCATATTGCACTGCTTTTTTTCTCATGGGGTGTTGCATCTTTAAGATAAAGCGCTGCAAGAAGAACACCAAAATCCCGGCAGGCCAGATAATGGCAAAGGTAGCCATAAATGCACCGAGCACTCCACTCATATGCCAGCCAATTAAAGTGACCGTCATAAAGTTGGGTCCGGGCGCGGCCTGAGCGATAGCAAAGTAATCTGAGAAGGTTTGTAAATCTAACCAATGTTCTTGGTATACGGTCAGCTCAAGTAATACGGGAAGTAGGGCGTTCACGCCCCCAAAGGCAATTACCGAGAAAGCTGAGAACTTTAGGAAAAGCGTAATGAGCGTTGGCATTATCTTTTTGCCTTATGCCAGGCTAAGAACAGTGCCGCCGGTGATGCAATGAGGACCACCCAACCCAGCCCCAGATGAAAGTAGCTGGCTGCGATTATCACTAACAGGACGACGAGTAGGCTTGGCGGATAGCGGAATTCATCCTTGAGCATCTTAAAACCAGTAGATGCAATCAAACCCACACCGACCGCTGAGATGCCTCTTAATACACCGCGCACAGATTCCAGATAACTGAAGTGATCATATAGCAAGGCTAGAAGTATCACGATGCAAATTGGGCCAAGAGATAAGCCTAAAACCGAAGCGATTGCTCCAGTTATGCCGCAAAATCGAGAGCCAACACACACTGCTAAGTTGGTCACATTCGGGCCTGGCACAATTTGGCAGATGCCGAGCATGGCGCTAAATTCTTCTGAACTCAGCCACTGTTCTTCTTCAACAATCGTGCGCCTTGCCCAAGGCAAAACGCCCCCAAACCCTGACAAGCCAATCCGAGAGAAGCCAATAAAGAGTTGTAAGGGAGTGAGGGTTTTCAAGAGGGTAAAAAAATTATTGTGGCTTGAAGGGCATAGGGACTGGTTTGTGGTCTAACCATGCTTCCAAAGTTTGCGTGATGCCCTTGGAGAAGGTGGCAAAAATCGGTTCTGCAATAAAACCCAGGTGAGGCGTGACCAGTAGGTTTGGCGTATTACGTAGGGAGTCGTTTTGCGGAAGTGGCTCTAGATCGAAGACATCAACGGCAGCTTGTCCTGGCCTACCAGCTGCTAACGCTTTTTGTAGGTCGGTCATATTGATCAGTGCTGCACGCGATGTATTGACTAGGATCGAATCGGGGCGCATGAGCGCTAGCTGATCTGCGCTAATAAGACCTTTGGTGCCAGGGCCAGCAACCAGATGCATTGTCACCACTTTAGAGGTGCTCAATAGCTCTTCTAAACTGACCGACTTTGCATTTTCTGCTGCAGCTCTTTCGGGAGTCATGCGGGGGCTCCAGGCAACGACTTCCATCCCCAATGCCGCTCCGACTCTGGCTACTCTGCTACCAATAGCACCCAGGCCCATAATGCCTAGGCGCTCTCCAGAGAGCATTGGGAGTAAAGATAAAGCATCTCGCCAACCGCCTGAAGCAATCAGATGATTTTGCTCTATCAAGCGCTTGGAGGCGCCCAGAATGAGGGCCCAAGTGAGTTCAGCAGTGGTCTCTTTTGAGGGGCCTCCATGAGTGCAGGCCATGGGGATATTTCTCTTTACAAGCGCTGCGGCATCGAGCGTGCCATTGCGCTCCCCAGTAAACATCAGAAACTTTAATTTCGGTAAGCGCGCAATCATTGCCTCATTAAAGGGAGAGCGGTCACGCACAATCGCAATCGCATCTGCATCTTTAACAGCCTCATAAAGCGCTTCATCTCGCAAAGGTTCGTGATGGATAGTGAGATTGGTGCGTTGATCGAGTTGATTCCAAGATGAGAAACGACGTAAGGCTTTTTCGTAGTCACCGAGAATAACAACGGTTGGCTTTGTATTTTGGGTCATTGCATTAATCAGGCGTTGAGAGTTGAATGATGTGTTTCAGATCAGCCGCTTTACTTAAATTCCACAACGCAGCAATCAGTTGAGCCGTTTTTTGTTTGCCAATAACCGGTTCAGCTAGGCTCGTGAATTTTTGTTCTAAATTAGCGTCACTCATTGGGTTCTCAACAGAACCAATCGCATGCTTCACAAAAACATGAACTTCTTTGCCGTTCTTCAAAATGGCCGTGACATCTACCGATGCTTCGCTAATACTTGTATCAGTAGTGGCGTTGACTTTTGCTCTTAGTGCAACAACATCAGGTCTATTGACGATGTCATCAGCATATTCGCCTTCACCAGCTTGTCCAAACATGAGGCCCATGGCGCAGCCGTGATAAACACTGAACTTACCTTCCAGACCTGTCTTAGGGGTCTTTTTACCAGTGAGCTCGAGCACGAGGGGATGAACACGCAGTTCAATACGCTCGACCTCATCTGCTTTCACTCCTTGTGCACGTAATTGTGCGCAAGCATCAATCGCGGGATGAATCACAATGCCACAAGCAAAAGGCTTGTAGGTGTTTAGTGAGATCTCGAAAGACTTTCCAAGATCACGATCAATCTCTGACCAATCATTTTTAGTCGAGACAGTTTGCATAAAGCCACGGCCCGCTTCGAGTGCACGTAAGCTGGCAGTAAAGCCATGTTTTGCCAAGAGGGCCGCCATTTGTCCTGCACGAGCAGCGGCGCCTGGATGAAAAGGTTTGGTCATTGTGCCGAATTGCTCACGCATACCAATCGGTTGTGAGGCAGCAATACCTAAAGCCATAATTGTTTTGTGAGTATCTAAACCCAGAATACGTGCACAGGCTGCAGCGGAGCCTAACATGCCAGTAGAGCCAGTAATATGCCAACCGCGATGGTAATGATCAGGGTACATTGCATTACCTACTCGACATTCCACATCAATACCGAGAACCATCGCATCGATGATTTGACGACCACTGGTATTGATGTGTTCGCCAAGTGCCAGAATCGCCGAGGCTACTGGGCCTGCAGGATGAATAACCGTCTTGAGATGGGTATCGTCAAAGTCAAAAGTATGTGAGCTGATACCGTTGATGAGAGCGGCACCACCCATATCAACGCGCTCTTTACGTCCCAAAATAGAAGCTTGCTGTGCAGGCTGAAATTCTTGAACAGCGGCAAGTGAAGATGTGACACTCTCATGGTGTGCTGCGCCGATTGCACAACCTAACCAATTTAAGAAAGTGCGATGTGCTTCGTGCTCAACCTCTGCAGACCATCCCTGAGATGGGTGAGTGCTGACAAATTCAGCTAAGGTCTTGGTGACTGGTGGTGCATTCAAATCGGCTGCTGCGGCGATAACTTGTGACATAAGAATTCCTGATTAAAAGTAAAGAGTGGGCGGGTTATTCAATTTCGATATGACGATCTTTGGCGACTTTGCTCCAGCGTGCAATGTCATCCTTGATATAAGTAGTAAATTGCTGTGGATTCATTGGCATCACAGTTAGCGCCTCAGCTGACATCTTTTCTGCAAACTCGGGGCTTGAAAGTACTTTATTGAGTTCCGTATTTAATTTGGCTACTACGGCTGGTGGCATATTGGCAGGCCCTGCAATGCCATACCACTGTTGGCCTTCAAAGCCGGGGTAACCTAATTCTTTAAAAGTCGGAATAGAGGGATCGGCGGGACTACGTTTTAGGCCGGTGACTGCCAAAGGGCGTACACGGTTGGTACTGATATAAGGCATGGCTGCAAATAAGCCCGGAAACATGGCATCAGTTTGACCGCCAATTAAATCAGTGAAGGCGGGGGCAATACCGCGATATGGGATGTGTACCATGAAGATCCCAGTCGCCATTTTGAATTCTTCCATCGACAAGTGCGTTAGGGTCCCTGGACCAGAGCTACCGTAACTGAGTTTAGATGGATTCTTTTTTACATAGGCAATAAATTCGCCCAGTGTTTTTGCTGGTACCTGAGGATTCACAATCAGGACATTTGGGGTTGCGCCAATCATACCGATTGGTGTGAAGTCCTTAATAGCATCGTAGTTGAGCTTACGAACGGCCGGGTTTGTACCGTGGGTTCCAACATAAGCAATCATGAGGGTGTAGCCATCTGGATTCGCTTTAGCTGTAGTAATGGATGCAATTGCACCACCACCTCCAGAAAGGTTATCTACAATGACGCTTTGTCCTAAATTCTTGGATAAGCGTTCTGCAACTGCCCTGGCAATATTATCTAATCCACCGCCAGCAGATACTGGTGCAATCAGTCGAATCGGTTTGGTGGGGTAAGCACTTTGGCTATGCGCGACAGGGCTGAAAAATAGTGAACTACTTGTCAGTGCTAATAAGGATAAAAAAATCGGCAGCAGCCGATTGCAATATTTAGACATGTCTCGCATCCTTAGGTTTGGATTAATATGTTGTTCTGTAGGAATTCTACTATTTAGTCTTACAGAAATAAGGGAAACGCCATGATTTTGGAAGTTGCTGATATTGAAATTGATCCAAGCGAGCAAAAAGAGTTTGAAGAGGCTATTTTGCGGGGCATCCAGACCGTGATTTCGAAGGCTAAGGGATTTCAAGGCTTTAAAGTGAATCACAGCCAGGAAAGCCCTGGCCGCTATTTACTCATGAACTATTGGGACACTCTCGAGAATCACACTGTGGACTTTCGGGAATCTCCAGCCTTCACGGAGTGGCGCTCGATTGTGGGGCCATTTTTTCTGAAACCACCAGTGGTAGAGCACTTTGATTTGGTGGGTAAGTCGGCGTAGTGAGTCTATCAATTAGCCAGTTTGAATTTTTTTACGAATCGAGTGCTCGGGTGGAATGATGTCCAAACTCGGCTCGAGTGCCTCACGTTCATCAAACACAAAGTAGGACCCCTCGTAATGGGCTGCACCAACTTCTTCAAAGTATTTCAGAATTCCACCTTCCAACTGGTAGGTGTGCTCCATGCCAATCTCTCGCATATACAAGCCGGATTTCTCACAGCGGATACCGCCCGTACAAAAGCTGACAATGGTTTTGTCTAGCAATTCAGCCTTATGTTTGGTAATCGCCTCTGGAAATTCAGTGAACTTTTCAATATTAAAGTGCAGGGCATTTTCAAAAGTACCATAGTCAACTTCGAACGCATTGCGCGTATCGAGCATGACGACTGGCCGACCTAAGTCATCAGTACCGCGATCTAACCATTCTTTTAATTTCTGGGGAGCAATGAAATTGGCACGTCCCTTCTCTGGTCGAATAGTCGGATGATTCATCCGAATAATTTCGCTTTTGAGTTTGATGAGCATTTTTTTAAAGGGCTGATCATCGGACCAGCTTTCCTTTGACTCGATAGCGCTAAAGCGGGGTCAGCCCGCAACCAGCTCAAGAAACCGCGCATCTCCTGCTCTGCACCAGCAAGGAACATATTAATACCCTCTCCGGTGAGCAAAATAGT
>Ga0364867_10035_pt1 | contig 87502 bp, 71 predicted proteins | sample ExccelAu500001D4_3_FD_206915 | JGI IMG/M metagenome (GOLD analysis project Ga0364867, IMG submission 206915) | Enriched cells from Trout Bog Lake Hypolimnion, Wisconsin, USA - BchlTB.Aug13.5000.01.D4 | ecosystem: Environmental > Aquatic > Freshwater > Lake > Hypolimnion/Profundal zone | place... | reverse complement strand
AAAGAAAAATGAGTAAGGGCCAGTTTTGATTTATTTGGGCCAATTATTCAATAGAACCGATATTTGATGGAACACAATAATTAGCGATTATGATTCCAATCAATCCGGTGGCAAGGGGTACTATTGGGCAGGTATTAGCCAGATTAAGGAGCCAGTGCCCTGATTGCAGAGTATTGTACAAAGCTTTACAGACCACTTCCAGTACTTATCTGAAGGTAGAGCGGGAAGAGCGGGAACTGAGTTTACTGATGGCATTAAGGGTGTGTAATTTTTATCAACTGGACCTGCATGAGTTTGTTTCAATGCTCAGTGACGAAGAACTGCAGCGGCAGGATTATTCCGTTATCAGGGTATTAAAACAAAGGGAAAGAAAAAAACTGGAAGCTGCACAGGCAAAAATTATTGATATCAAAAGCAAGTAGCCTGACTTCTCATAAATGGGTTGTTATGCACTTTGTGTACTGATCTTTTTATTTTGGGTAACTGGTTTCCAGAACTGCGGCAGCAGTTCAATTAATTTATTTTCCGGCTGTCCGGGTAATCTTCTGAGTACATCACTCAGCCAGTAAGAGGGATTTATATTGTGCAGTTTACAGGTAGCCATAAAGCTGTAGATGATTGCAGAGAGTTCACCACCACGGTCAGAACCAGCGAACAGATGGTTGTGCCGACCCAGGGCAATTGCTCTGATTTGTCCTTCCAGTTCATTGTTGTCAATGGGCAAAATACCATCATCGGTATATCTCACCAGCCCTTCAAAATGATTTAATGTATAGGCTATGGCCTTATGGATAGGTGTCCGGTTAATTGTTTGAGGCAATTGCACATCCAGCCATTTCTTAAAGTCCATCAGTAAAGGTTTGGATTCAGCTTGCCTTTTGTCAGTAATCGCATCATAATCCAGCTCCAGTAATTTGCATTCCTGCTCAATACCATACAGGGGCCCAAAGAACTGGTCCAATGCATAATTAGCCCTGGCAGCGTCATTATCCTTTGCATACATAAAAAGCCGCCTTGCATGAGATAAACAGTTCAGGTGTGTTACACCGGGTTGTTTCCCGTATTTTTTATATACTCCATATCCGTCCGTCATTAAGTGCCCCTTAAAGCCATGAAGTATAGAATCAATATCTTTCTTACCGCGTCCATGCTGGTACATAAAACACACGATACGCTGAATAGGGTTCATAGCAACCCACATCCAGCCTATATGTGATTTCTTCCCCTTCTTCTTACTGTTGTCCAATACGCGGTAAGTGGTTTCATCCATACTGACAAGTCCACTTACCATAATCTCCTTTAAAAGTAGGTACCACAATGGTTCCAGTGCTTCACAGGTTCGGTTAATGACCGAACATATTGAGCTGTAAGGCAGGTCAATGCCGTATTGGTGCAGCCGCTGCTGCTGCCGCCATAGCGGCAGATGAAAGCGGTATTTATCAATAGTGAGCAGTACCAGTACACTGATATCTAGTTTGCATTTATCAATGGGATGTGCCGGTAGTGGTGCAATGAGTTGTTTATAATGAAGCTGGTCTTCTGAAGGCACCATATAAACCAGGCGGCGGTTAACTTTAATATACCAGCGCATCGGGTCACAGGCCAATTGGCGCTGGTCCACATGGCCTACGCACCTGGCATTAGCAGGTTTATCTGTTACATCCACCATGATTACCTCTTCTTCCAGTCCTTCAGGAAAATCATGCCTTCCTCCACACTTTTTAGGAGTAATTGTTTTAACAACACGCAGGTGTCCTGCAACTTCTGAGCGGCTGATCCTGCATTCACCCCAGGCATCTGTTTGCAAATCCAGTGACAGTTGCTTTACGGGTGAGAATGGACCAGGTTGGCCTTCCAGATGGCGTTTTTCACTTTTAATGCCGAATATCTTATTCTTTAATTGCTGAAGCTCATAATGGAGGTTATGGAGGTGTTGCAGTTCCTGTTTGTTTTTATTCAGTTCTTTTTGCTGGCTGTCCATGATACCTTGCTGCTCGTGCAGTAGTTCCCGCTGCTGATTGTTGATGACTGTTTGTCCAAGAATGGTTTGTTGCTGCATTGCCGTTACCTGCTTCTCATCAGCCAGCTGCTGCTGAAAATCTCTGGACTGCTGAAAATAAAGGTTACGCTCATGAAAAAGTTGGGTAAGCTGCTGTTGCATCACCGCTAACACAGCATCCTTATCTGCATGTTGGTGCAGAGAGTCCTGGTATAATGATTTATAACTTTTGCGGTGTGCTTGTTTCATGCTGATTATAAAACGCAAAACCCAAGCCATGCATATATTTTAATGCTGTAATATTTCCACAATCCGGTACTTTTTTTAGTGGATAAACAGGGGGTCTTTTTTGCTTTTTCAAAACGCCGGATTCAACACCCTTAAATGTGCTTTCAGTGGTTAATTTATGTGGATAACTATGCTCTTTTTTTTATCCGGTGCAAATGCAGCCCTGAAAGAATAGATATCACTTCGGTAGCATTTAAGTGTATGGCACCACCGCTCTCAGCAGCAGTGGAGGAAAGGTTAAAACGGCCCCTGTGCAAGCGCCGGTAAAATAGCGTGAACCCATCTGTTTCATAAAGCAGTAGCTTAATATGGGTACAACGTTTATTGAGGAAGATAAAAATATCCCGGTCATTCACTTCTTTTCCCAGTTCATTACGTACAATGCCGCAAAGGCCATGGAAGGACTTGCGCATATCTGTGTGGCCACAATAGAGGTAATAACTGTGATAATCAGTTAAAAGGGCAATGGTACTCATAATGCCAGGGTTTTAAGGTATTCTGCAGGAACAGATTGGTAGATCCTGATTCCATTAACTTCTGCAAAAAGCATAGAACTCTTTTGAGTACCCATCAGCGGTTGAATAGGAATAAAACCGGATTTATGGGGTGGTTTATTTTTTAAATGATATCGATTACGGGCACTGTAAAAAGCAGCTTCACTGATTTGCTGTTCTTTACAGTAGGCTTTAATGGTCTTTCCATTAGTCTTATCAAAGGACTTAACCAGTTGAATAATTTCCTGCCGGCTGCGACGGCTTTTACCTGATTTAATTACGGATGCTTCCATGTTTTTTCTGTTTTAATGATGGAAGCAAATCTATAGGGGGGATATCAGTTTTCCGCTATGGGGATGGTTGGAGGTTTACCTTGATACTCTCATAGAAATGGCTGATGAAAGCGGACATTATTTTTCAGAAGACTTTTGGTTTGACCTTGCAACTTGTGCTGACAAAATGCATATGACACAGCAAGCTGAATATTGCAGACAGCAAATAATTAAGAATAAAAAAGAAATTGGCAACAAGACACCTAACGGTTGGTCAACTATAAAAATTGACGACACACATTTTCAGCATCATATAGCAGAAATAGTAAAGTATAAATGGGCAAGTGAACGCCATCAAAAAGACAAACTCAATGAGCTTATAAAAGTCAATGGCTTTCACATAAAATATCACGGACGAGCCGGAATGATTTATTACATTGATAACGGCAAAGTTCTTGAAATTGACTTTGAAATGTCCGGAGTTCCACAATATGACTTGCTACTCTATTTTGACAATTTAAAAGGTTGGACAATTCCCAAGTATGAACCCTTCGCATTTAACGAACAAACAGCAATAAAAGAAAAACTTATAAAATGGCTGAAAAGCAAAAGAATAAAAACAGATTTAGTGTGACAGAGAAATGAGTATGCAGCTTACATTGGGTTTTATGCAAATTGGGCTTGACTAGCAAACATCAACTAATTGCAAATACGATCTGTGGTTCTGGCTCGACGAATAAATCTCAACTTTAGTTCTTATATTCAACTTTATATTTTCAATTTGAGCGGGGCCGGGCAAACGGATTACTAATTTCCAACCTTCATAAAGCCCTGTTCGTTGGCTGCAAGGCAGACGCTTCCTTGACATCAACCTCTACTATAGAATGCAACGACATTTAATTCTAATTGCCACACTTCTATTTTTGACATCGGAATCGAGAGGTCAAATCAGAGTTATATATGGAAAAGTCATTGATAAAGACTTAAATCCTATATCACAAGTCTTTATTCACTATTCCGACACCACAGTACTCACCAAGTATAACAGCAACGGACAATTTATAGTATCAATCCCTGCAGACACAAAATCATTATTAATTGGAGATGTGGGATTTGAATCTGCATCCATTAATTTAATGGACAGTTGCAATCAAATAGATATTGTATTATTACTTATGGGGACTTATGATTTTACGTCTCTCAAAAAAGTTGATAAACTAAGGATGAAGCAATTTAAAAAACTTCCAGAGTTGCATTTTGCAGCATACCAAAAAGGAATTTTCCATAGTGACAGTGTATGTTATAAACAGAATTTTATGCCAAATTATAATAGAAAAAAGGATAAATAAGCCCCATGCGAATACTAGCCCTGCAGCCAACATGGGGCTTGGCGTTATGTCTGCGGACGGACAACACTTGTCAACTTCAATTATATAGGAGCTTCGGTTTAGGCGGGTACTTTTTCAAATGCCGCCACAAAACGCTAAGGCCTGGCCGTTGGCTGCTAAATTTTGACGACCCTGCATTTTGAAAGTGATTTTTAATGCGAGGATGGTAGCGTTTACGAAAACGGACACTCTATAAATTTTTTCCCTGCAGGATAAACTGAAGGCCTGCCAAATGAACCGATATATTCCATTATCGGGTTTAAGGCCGATATCGTATGCCCTTTAGTATGATTCTTTTACTGGATAACATTTAAAGTCTTTTTAAAAGTATTGTAAAAAAAATAAAAATAAAAGATTAAAAAAGTTAAGTAAAAATTAATTAAATGGTTAAAAATATGTTAACTTGCGCATAGTTTAGTTCTTTGACATCGTTGACTTTGAGGAATGGTATTAGAGCCATTCCATCCTTGTCAACAAACGTAAAAAATCTTAAAAATGTGTCAAATATAACTGGCCGTTATTGCAGAATTGTGTTTGGCCGTGTGCGATAAAGGGTGCAATTGACATTCATTGATAATAAAGCTGGTTGGTACATTCCTGGTGCATCAGGTTTGTCAGAACGGCTTTAGCATTGAATAATAAAAACCAGATTTTATTTTCACCCCATCCTCCTCAATTTATCATTCACATAATGTAAATATTTCACTTTTGATCCTCCTGATAAAAATGATTTGTTTACAAATGCTTCCATTTGATTTCTTTTATGTAAAAAATCGTCTATTATACGAATGGCCCTTATTTCCACTATTCCTAATCTTTTAGCCAGTTCTAAAAAATCTGGACGTCCATAACAACCATAAGTGGAATAGTAAGCTGAGTTCAGGTCATTTTCATATAAGGATAAAGCAGTATCAGATTCATGCGGGGTATGGATAACAGTGCTCATGAGATCATAGGCAGGGGTTAATGCATATTCACCGGAATCTGTCCTGATGAGGGAAAAGTTTTTTAAATGTGCATCCCCGTTGGAGATGATATAGTTAAAGACAATCAATTGAAAGAAATTTTCCAGTGCCGGCATTGCTGCAGCAACAAACTTTTTAATCAGCTGCCCTATTTCTTCATAGCTTCCTTCATATTTGTAAGTTAATCCATTGTTCTCTTTGGACCGGTTGGTTAACTGCGCAAAATCTTCCTGTAAATATTTTAAACCATCTTCCCTTACATCAAACCTTTTGGTAATATAGGCGGGTTGCCCATCCTTAAAATAAATAAGTGCATTGGCAGCGGTCTTGATCTTAAATAGCTGGGAGGCCATTTGCATGGTCAGGTGTTCATTTTCAGGGGCATCTTCCAATGCTTCTAATTGCAGGGCCGGTGGTATGGGTTTTACTATATACTGACTTCCCTTTTCACATAATTCCCATTCATTGTTTACAAGCCGTAATGAATATTTTAGCTGCACACCGGAAATAGATAAACGCTTTGAATGTTCCTGAAAAAGGGACAGGTTAGCTGCTTTAGGAGCAGGGAAAGGTAATGCGTAGGCAATCTTCGATTTGCCGAATAATTTCTTCCGGCAGGATAAACAATAACCTTCCTTTACTTCAGTATAGCATCCTATGCAATTCATCGTCTTCCGGTTTAATGGTTATGGCACCAATCGTATCATTGCCTGCAGTAAGCAATAATCTTGTAAAACTGTCCCGCTCATCTATCTTCAATAATCTGCACTGGATATCTTTATTGACCCCTTCTGACAAAAGCCCGTAAAAAAATGGAAACAATTTTTCGGAATGGTATTCCTTTTGTGTTTTGGGTAAAGTGAGGCTTACCGGGGGTAATTGATGGTTCTGAAAATAAGCATCCTCATATTGAAATGTATACACACCATTTGATGCTTTTTCTATGAAACCGGCTAATATGCCATTATTGTACACCAGGCCTTTCATTCATTGATTTTTTTAATGTCTATGAAAAGTTCAAGCCCTACCACTTCCAATATTTTTTGAAGGGTGGATAAGGATGGGTTAGCCCTGCCAGTTTCTATGGCATAAAGGGTTCTGGAACTGATGCCGGTCATCTCAGCAATATCTTCCTGGGTTAAAGAAAGTTTTTCCCTTCTATCCTGAATGGTTTTACCTATTAATGCTTGGTTCATCAGAAATATATTGCTGATTTATACAAATATCGTGATTTAAAAGGATAAATTAACTGATTTAAGCAATATATTTCTGATTTGTGCTATGACGCTATTTTGCCATTATACTCCTTCACAAAATCCCTGGGTGATTTTTTCTTAATTGCCTTAAACACCCGGTTAAACGTTACCACATTATTAAAACCAACCTGATAGGCAATGGTGGAGATACTGGTGAAATGATTGGCCATTAGTTTTTTGCAGGCTTCATTTACCCTTACTTCATTTAAGAAATGGGTATAGGTTTTCTGGGTATGCTTTTTAAAATACCTGCAGAAAGACTGGGGGGTTAAATAGACAACAGCCGCAATTTGTTCCAGGGTAATATCTTCGGTATAATTGCTCATGGTGTACTGGTAAATATCATTCATCCGCAGTCCTTCCGTATCGGATATGGCATATTCAAAAGTTTCGGTGGAAAGGAATTTCCATTCTTTCAGGTTTGCCATCAACTGCAGTAATTCTATAAAGCTGGAAAGCCGGTAACCTCCCATACTGTTTTTAACTTTTAAAATATAATCGGCCAGCACTTTCTGGTTCTCTGCTGCTACCTGCATTCCGTTCAGGCTGATTTCAATAAATTTTTTAATGCTTCTCATTTCCGGAAATTCCAGTAATCCGGTTATAAAGCCTTTGGGGTTGAAAAAGATATTTAAGGAATGAATGCTTTTGTTTTTAGTAGCATCAAAATAGCTGGGATCGCTTTTAAAGACATGGGGCTGATTGGCACCGATAATAAAGATATCACCAGATGAAAAGGGCTGCATATAGTTACCAACAATCAGGGTGCCTTCTCCATTGATCACCCAGGTAATTTGCGTTTCAAAATGCCGGTGCAGGTGTTCATAAAAATAGGGTAATTCATCCTCCTGGATATGGATAGAATTGTCTCTTGCTACCGGTATGGTAAACTGAATCACCTTCATTAGTCCAATATTAACAATTATCTGCTAAAAGAACATCATTTAGGATAATTCCGGTAAAGTATTGGCTAAATACTATTCGTTTATTGTCAGTTTGAACGAATAGTTTTGAGAAAGAGGCCTGACTGATTTTATTACCAAGACTATTCTACAAGAATCCTGAATTAATTATGGAGGCAAATTCATTTAAACCATCCCTGAACTTGCTGGATGCCACTATGATAGTGGCAGGAAGCATGATTGGTTCAGGTATTTTTATTGTAAGTGCAGATATTGTGCGTAATACCGGCAGTACCGGATGGTTAATGGCTGTTTGGCTGATAACCGGATTTATGACACTGGCAGCTGCATTGAGTTATGGCGAGCTGAGTGCTATGTTTCCAAAAGCCGGAGGGCAATATACCTATCTGAAAGAAGCCTATAATCCATTAATTGGTTTTTTATATGGATGGAGTTTTTTTGCAGTGATTCAAACAGCTACCATTGCTGCGGTGGGTGTGGCATTTGCAAAATTTACGGCCTATATTTTTCCATTCTTCAGTGAAGATCACCTGATTTTTCAATTGGGCTCTTTTTCTGTTAATGCAGCCCAGTTATTGTCCATTTCCGTGATTGTATTGTTAAGTTTCATCAACTCGAGGGGTATACAAAGCGGGAAACTGATACAAACTTCTTTAACACTGATAAAGATTGTAAGCCTTTTGAGTATTATAGCCGCTGGCTTTTATATGCTGAAACCGGATATCTGGAATGCCAACTGGCAGCATGCCTGGCAGTTGCAAAAATTACATACAGATGGCCGTACGGAATCATATTCTTTTATTGCTGCCCTGGGTGCCATTGCTGCAGCCATGGTAGGATCTATATTCAGCAGTGATTCCTGGAATAATGTAACTTTTATTGCAGGGGAAATTAAGAACCCCAAACGGAATATTGGCCTCAGCCTTTTTCTGGGGGTACTGATTGTAACCGTGATCTATTTGCTGACCAATATTGCGTATACCGGGGTGTTGAGTTTACAGGATATTGCCAATGCGCCAAAGGACAGGGTGGGTGTTACTGCTTCTGAAATTATATTTGGGAGTAACGGAACGATGATTATTGCTTTGATGATCATGATCTCCACATTTGGTTGTAATAACGGTTTGATCCTGGCAGGTGCAAGGGTGTATTATACCATGGCAAAAGACGGGCTTTTTTTCAGCAAAGCAGGGCACCTGAACAGTAAAGCCGTTCCGGCTAATGCGATGGTATTACAATGTGTGATTGCAGCTGCCTGGAGTTTAAGTGGTAAATATGGTGATTTACTGGATATGATCTCCTTTGTGGTGGTCTGTTTTTATATATTGACCATTGCCGGGATATTTATACTGCGTAAAAAGATGCCGGATGCGGAACGGCCTTATAAGGCTTTTGGTTATCCTTTCTTGCCCTTGCTATATATACTGATGGGCTTAAGTTTTTGTATATTACTGATTATATTTAAGCCCAATTTTACCTGGCCGGGATTATTGATTACCTTAACAGGTGTGCCCATTTATTTTGCAGCAGTGCGTAATAAAAAAAAGGAAATGGGTGAATAACAGTAAATAAAGAGTTATTCCAGGTCAATTAACCTATACAACAAAAAGTAATTTTGTAAAAAGAAAAACTAGTTTATGCAAACAATTGATTGGAGGGGCGTTTACCCCGCAATGCTTACCCCCTTTAAAGAAGATGATTCCATTGATTTTCAGTTACTGAAAAAGAATGTGGAGGCCCAGGTAAAAGCTGGTGTTAACGGATTGGTTTTAGGCGGATCCCTTGGGGAAGCCAGTACTTTAGAGAAACCTGAAATTGTGGAATTGCTGGTATTTGTAAAATCGCTGGTTGGTGATAAAGTACCGGTAGTGATTAATATTGCAGAGCAATCTACCGCTGCAGCAGTGAAGCTGGCACAGACGGCTGAATTAAATGGTGCAGATGGATTAATGATATTACCTCCGATGCGTTATAAGGCAGATGACCGGGAAACAGTGGTATACCTGGAGACAGTTGCCAAACATACCGCACTTCCGATGATGATCTATAATAATCCGCATGATTATAAAATTGAAGTCACCCTGCCCATGTTTGAAGCACTGGGAAAACTGTCCAATGTACAGGCCATTAAAGAATCTACCAGGGATGTGACCAATGTTACCCGTTTGAAGAACCGGTTTGGGGACAGGTTTAAAATATTATGCGGTGTGGATACACAGGCTTTTGAAGAACTGGCATTGGGTGCTGATGGATGGGTAGGCGGACTGGTGGATGCATTTCCTGCAGAAACGGTGGCTATTTACCGCCTGGTGAAAGCAGGCCATTATCCGGAAGCCTTACAGTTATTCCGCTGGTTTTTACCTTTACTGGAGCTGGATATTCATCCTAAACTGGTACAGTATATTAAACTGGCTGCCACCCAAACAGGTATTGGCAGTGAATATGTACGTGCGCCCAGATTACGTATTGAAGGGGCAGAACGGGAAGCTGTGCTGCATATTATCCATACCGCTATTGCTAAAAGGCCGGAATTACCGGAATATTTAACACTGTAATTATCCATTCATGTTTAAAGGAACCAATTTAACCGGATTTACCGAATCGGCGGAAGGAAAAGAATTTTTACAATCATTCAGTCCGGTTACCCAACAATACCTCGATGGCAAATTTTGCGTGGCCACTCCTGCGGAATTGGAAAGGGCAATAGCAAAAGCAAAAACTGCCTTTGATGTCTATAAATCTGTAACCCCTGAAAAGAAAGCAGTATTTCTGGAAACCATTGCAGAGGAGATACTGCAATTGGGTGATATGCTGATACAAAGGGCCATGCTAGAAACCGGTCTCACAGAAGCCAGGCTTACCGGTGAAAGGGGAAGGACCATGGGGCAGCTTAAATTATTTGCTGCTTTGTTAAGAGAAGGCTCCTGGGTGGAAGCCGTGATTGATCCGGCACAACCGGAAAGAAAACCACTGCCGCGTGCGGATCTGCGTAAGATGCTGGTGCCCATTGGCCCTGTTGTGGTATTTGGCGCCAGTAATTTTCCCTTTGCTTTTTCAACTGCTGGTGGAGATTCGGTTGCTGCCTGGGCTGCTGGTAATCCGGTGATTGTAAAAGCCCATGCTTCTCACCTGGGTACCAATGAACTGGTAGGTGGTGCTATTAAAACTGCTGCTGAAAAATGCGGGATGCCCGATGGAATATTTTCTTATGTAATAGGAAAGGGGGCAGTAACCGGTATGCAACTGGTAAAACATCCTGCAGTAAAGGCAGTTGGTTTTACAGGATCTTATCAGGCAGGTATGGCTATTTATAAGGCTGCAGTGAATGAAAGAAAAGAACCGATACCGGTATATGCAGAAATGAGCAGTATTAACCCGGTATTGGTATTGCCACATCAATTACAACAAGCTATTTCCAAAACAGCAATAATGATTGCCGGGTCAGTTACACTGGGTGTAGGCCAGTTTTGTACCAATCCGGGACTGATCTTTCTGATTGAAAATGATACTGCTGAAACCTTTATCAAAGAATTGGCAGCACAACTGGCAGCTTCGGCTCCGGGTGTAATGCTGAATAAACAGATCTGCAACAGTTATTATGCCAATATAGACATTGTTGCAGGGCAGGAAGGAGTAACCACCCTGGTAGCTGGTAATAATGCAGCTGATTCCATCAAGGGATCACCTGCTTTACTGGAAGTATCAGCAGCTAAGTTTATTGCCAATGCAGATTTGCAAACAGAGATATTCGGACCGGCTACCATGATCATTAGGTGTAAAGACCAGGCAGAACTATTAGCAGCTTTGGGATCCTTACACGGACAATTAACCGGAACAGTGATAGCAGATGAAAGCGATTTGCAGGAATTCAGTGCCAGTGTCGCATTACTTACAGAGAAAGTGGGCAGGATTTTGTTTAATGGAGTTCCTACAGGGGTAGAAGTTTGTCACGCGATGGTACATGGCGGCCCATTCCCTTCCACCAGTTTTGGTGGTAGTACTTCTGTTGGCACTGATGCCATCAAACGATTTACAAGGCCTGTTTGCTGGCAGGATTGTCCCCCTGCATTTTTACCCGATGCATTGAAAGATGACAACCCTTTACACCTGATGCGGAAAGTAAATGGGGTGTATACCAGAGATCGTATTGTATAATTATTTTAAATAGACCATGCTTTCAAAGAAATTCTTTTGCATTGATGCACATACCTGCGGAAACCCGGTACGTTTAGTGGCCGGTGGGGTTCCTTTTTTGCAGGGTGCCAATATGAGTGAAAAGCGCCAGCATTTTTTAAAGGAGTACGACTGGATCCGTAAGGGGTTGATGTTTGAACCCCGCGGGCATGATATGATGAGCGGATCTATGTTATTTCCCCCGCATGATGCTGCCAATGATGTGGCGGTATTATTTATTGAAACCAGCGGATGTTTACCTATGTGCGGGCATGGCACCATTGGTACCATTACCATTGCCATTGAGGAAGGATTGATTACACCTAAAAATCCGGGGTTTGTAAGGATGGAGACACCAGCAGGACTGGTGTTAATCAGTTATCAGCAGGAGGGGAAGAAAGTAAAATCTGTAAAGCTGACGAATGTGCCTTCTTTTCTGACTGCAGAAGGTTTAACGGTAGAATGCCCTGAACTGGGGGAACTGGTGATTGATGTTTCTTATGGTGGGAATTTTTATGCCATAGTGGATATACAGAAAAATTTTAAAGGTATTGGACAGTATTCTGCCGACAAGTTAATTAGTTGGGCAAGGGAAATGCGCAAGCGGATCAATGCAAAATATGAGTTTGTGCATCCTGATAATGCTACCATTAATGGTTGTTCGCATATTTTATGGACGGGTGCGGTGCTGGATCCTTCATCCACTGCAAGAAATGCAGTGTTTTACGGGGATAAAGCCATTGACCGCAGTCCCTGTGGTACCGGAACCTCTGCCCGTATGGCACAGTGGTATGCAAAGGGCAAACTGAAAAAAGGGGATCGTTTTATCCATGAAAGTATCATTGGTTCCAAATTTACCGGCACCATTGAAGAAGAAATTACAGATGCATTTGGTAAAGCAGGGCAGATGGCCATCAGGCCGGGTATTGAAGGCTGGGCCAGGATTTATGGCTATAATACCATTACCATTGACGAAGCGGATGACCCTTATGCCCATGGGTTTCAGGTTTTATAAAACATCTTTTTTATGAGTGAATATATTAATGGAAATAGTACAACAGATAATAAACAGGGACATGCCATTATTATTGGTGGAGGTATTATCGGATTAAGTTCCGCTTATTATCTGCAGCAATCCGGCTGGCAGGTAACGCTTATAGACGCTACTGATTTGTCGGACAGCTGCTCCTACGGTAATCTGGGTATGATTGTCCCCAGCCATTTTGTGCCATTGGCAGCACCGGGTATGATTGCACAGGGCATTAAATGGATGCTGAACAGCAGGAGCCCGTTTTATGTAAAACCCTCCCTGAGTACAGACCTTATTTCCTGGGGGTTGAAATTTATACAAAGTGCCACGCCCCAGCATCTGGAGCATTCGGCCATACCGCTTCGGGATATTAACTTATTCAGCAAATCCCTTTATGAAGAACTGTCCATAAAACCGGGGTTTGACTTTTCCATGGAGAAAAAGGGGATCCTGATGTATTATAAAACAGAAAAAGTGGGGGAAGAAGAAGTGCATCTGGGAGAAAAAGCAAGGGGGATGGGACTGGATGTTGTTGCGCTAAGTAAAAATGAAGTGCAGGCACTGGAACCGGAAACTGAATTGGATGTATTGGGAGCAGTGCATTACCGTTGTGATGCCCATTTATATCCCAATCAGCTGATCCCGCAGTTGATTACACACCTTAAAAACCTGGGTGTACAATTTGTTACCCACAGTAAAGTGGTAAAAATGGAGACAGGAGCCGGGAAAATTACTAAAGTGGTCACACAGCATAATACCTATTCTGGTGATATTGTGGTGGCAGCAGGAGGATCCTGGTTGCCACAGCTGACAAAAATGGCAGGGGTAAAAATACCCTTAATGCCGGGCAAAGGGTATTCCTTCACTATAGAACAACCCAAACAAAAATTAAATATACCGGCCATCTTATGTGAGGCACGTGTGGCCATTACCCCCATGCATGGGTATATGCGTTATGGAGGTACCATGGAAATTGCACCGGTAAATAATAAGATCAACAGGAAAAGGGTAGAAGGCATCGTACAATCCATTCCCCGTTATTTCCCGGGCTTACAGGTAGAGATGCCTTCGGAAAAAGATACCTGGTATGGTTTCAGGCCCTGTACACCGGATGGGTTACCCTATCTGGGATATTCCCGGAAAATTAATAATTTGATTATTGCAGGAGGCCATGCCATGAGTGGTTTAAGCCTTGGCCCTGCCAGTGGAAAGCTGGTAGCGGAATTAGCCAACAGGGAAAAAACATCGGTAAGTATTGATGCATTCCATCCGGATCGGTTTTCTTAAGGTTTGTATTACGCAGAGTTGTCTATTAAATTTTGTACTTTCTCTTTTTAAACGAAAAAATCAGTCATGATGCGAAAAATAATTGTTGCCCTGTTGTTTTTGGTTAGCTGTGCTTTGCAGTCAACCGCACAAATGAGTAAGGACTATGTGCCCTGTAATAGCATGCCCAATATCATGCAGCATTATGATGCAGATGTGAATGCATTAAACAGGGTATATATCGTGGATGGATCTCCGGAAAAAAGAGAACGTTACCAGCAACTGGCTGCTGATTATTTGGTGAAATTAAGCAAGCTGGATTTTGCCGGACTTACACAGGGCTGCAAGGCTGATTATATTTTATTTAAAAGAGACCTGGAAGAAACGATTAGAACATTAAAGAAAGAAGCTGTTGAATGCAATGCGCTGCAGCAGTGGTTTCCCTTTGCAGATTCAGTTTATGCCATTGAAAAAATTCGCCGTAGGGGAGGGCTGGTAGATGGCAAAAATGTTGCCAGTACGTTTAATGTAATTACCAAACAATTGCAGCAACTGCAATTAAAACTGGTTACTGAAAAAACGATTACAGTCAGTAACAGTCGGGAAGCCCATCTTATTATAGAAGGATTGCAGACAGCTGCTAAAAATGTGTTTGATTTTTATAATGGGTACGACCCGCTGTTTACCTGGTGGGTACCGATGACCTACAAAAAAATGGACTCCGCCTTAACGGTTTATAACCAATCATTTCATACAGTTGCTGAAATGAATGCACTCCATAAAGATTCCAGCGGGATTGTAGGCTATCCAATAGGCAGAGAGGAAATACTTAGTCAGTTACAATATGAACTGATCCCCTATACACCGGAGGAACTGATAGAAATTGCCAATAAGGAATTTGCCTGGTGCGATAAGGAAATGCTGAAAGCTTCTGCTGAAATGGGTTTTGGATCGGATTGGAAAAAAGCATTGGAAAAAGTGAAACAGAGTTATGTGCCGGTAGGAGAACAGGCTGCTGCCATGATGAAACTGTACAACGAGTCAGTTGATTTTTTAAAGAAAAAAGACCTGGTTACCATACCTCCGTTAGCCGAAGAAACCTGGCGGATAGTAATGATGACACCCAAACAACAGCTGATCAATCCCTTCTTTTATGGTGGGGAAGAATTTGCGGTTTCTTATCCAACCAATACGATGGATTATGATGCCCGGATGATGAGTATGCGGGGGAATAACCCTCATTTTTCTCATGCCACAGTACACCATGAACTGATTGCCGGCCATTATTTGCAGCAGTTTATGAATGAAAGGGTAAATACCTATCGCCATTACGAAACTCCATTCTGGACAGAAGGCTGGTCTTTATACTGGGAAATGCTGTTATGGAATGAAGGATTTTCACCATCGCCTGAAGACAGGATTGGTATGCTGTTCTGGCGTATGCACCGTTGTGCAAGGATAATCTTTTCGCTGAAATATCATTTGGGTGAGTGGACACCCCAGCAATGTATTGATTTTCTGGTAGACAGGGTAGGGCATGAACGTGCCAATGCAGAGGGGGAAGTACGCCGTTCCTTTTACGGAGGCTATAAACCATTGTATCAGATTGGATATATGATTGGAGGTTTACAATTTATGGCTTTGAAAAATGAAATGACTGCCCATGGGAAAATGACCTTAAAACAGTTTCATGATGCAGTACTGCAGCAAAATTCAATGCCGGTGGAAATGCTGCGGAATATATTATTGAATAAACCTTTGCAGCAGGAATACCATCCAGGCTGGCGGTTTTACCAGTTGCCTTAAATGGATGCAGGAACTTAATTGGGTGGGACTGACCAATATTATGGATCTAATCATTTTATTCCATTAAGCATGAAGACAAATAAATGGGTACTGATTTTGTTAAGTGTAATTACCGGTAGCCTCTTTGCACAAAGTTATGTTCCGGAAAAAAACAGCAGTAAAATAAAAGTATTGCCGGTAATTCCTGTTAAAGCCTATGCCTTTAACCTGAAAGATGTAAAAATTACAGGAGGTGTTTTTAAACAGGCGCAGGATCTGGATGCAGCATATTTACTGGAGATAGAGCCTGACAGATTATTACACCGGTTTCATGAATATGCCGGATTAAAAGTAAAAGGAGAAATATATGGCGGATGGGAAAGCGAAACCATCTCCGGCCATACATTGGGGCATTATTTGTCCGCCTGTGCATTAATGTATGCTTCAACAGGTGATCAGCGGTTTAAGCAAAAAGTAGATTATATCGTATCAGAACTGGCTCTTTGTCAGCAAGCCCGTAAAACCGGTTATGTGGGTGGGGTGCCCAATGAAGATACTGTATTTGCACAGGTTGCCAGAGGCGATATCCGTTCAAAAGGCTTTGACTTAAACGGAGCATGGGTACCCTGGTATACCATGCATAAAGTAATGGCAGGATTGATGGATGCATATCTGTATTGTGATAATAATCAGTCGTTAACCATTCTCAATAAGATTTGTATTTGGATTGATAATGAGTTAAAAGGACTTAACGATGCACAGATTCAGAAAATGCTGGATTGTGAACAGGGGGGGATGAATGAGGCACTGGTGAATATGTATGCAATTACGGGTAATCCGCTATATTTAAGCCTATCGTATAAATTCCATCATAAAGCAGTACTTGATTCCCTGGCCAGGCAGAAAGATGTAATGCAGGGCAGGCATTCCAATACCAATATTCCCAAAATTATTGGTTGCGTGAGAAGGTATGAACTGACAGGATCTGTGAGCGACAGTACTATTGCAGATTATTTCTGGCATACCATTGTGTACCATCATACGTATGTTAACGGCGGAAACAGTAATTATGAATATTTAGGAGCAGAAGATAAACTGAATGACCGGCTGAGTGATAATACTACCGAGACCTGCAATACCTATAATATGCTGAAATTAACCCGCCATCTTTTCAGTATAAACCCCAGGGCTGAATATGCGGATTTTTATGAACGGGCTTTATATAACCATATACTGGCCACACAGGAAAAAGCAGAAGGGATGATGTGTTATTTTGTTCCGTTGAGAATGGGCGGGCAAAAATCCTATTCAGATAAATTTAATTCTTTCTGGTGTTGTGTAGGTTCAGGTATAGAAAATCATGCTAAATATGGGGAAGCTATTTATTACCGGGCTTCGGATGGAGGATTATTTGTAAACCTGTATATCCCTTCTGAATTAAACTGGAAAGAAAAAGGAGTTACCGTTACACAACGCACTTCCTTTCCGGAAACGAACAGCAGTTCCATTACAATTTCAACAGCTAAGCAACAGTCCTTCCCTTTATATATCAGAAAGCCCTGGTGGTCGAATGGCAAAATTGTGATACAGGTAAATGGTATTAATTATGCTGCCCATCAAAATGATAATGGCTATTATGTAATCAACAGAAAATGGAAGAACGGGGATGCCGTTACGATAAGCACAGATATGCATTTGTATACGGAAACTATGCCGGATAATAAAAACAGGATTGCAGTATTGTATGGCCCGGTTTTACTGGTGGGTGACCTGGGTACCACCATGCCTGACCCTGTATTTGGAACTCCGGTTTTATTAACCGGAAATCGTTCTATAGAGGAATGGTTAAAACCAGTTATCCATAAACCCCTCACTTTTTCCATGCAGGGGGCAGGAAAACCTTTTGATGCTATCTTATCTCCTTTCTACAGTATGCATCACCGGTATTACAGTGTATACTGGGATTATTTTAACAACGGGGAATGGGCTGCCAGAGAAGCGGCATACAAAGCTGAAAAGCTGCATCAGCAGGAGATAGCGCAAAGAACCATTGATGAAATGCGTATTGGTGAAATGCAACCGGAAAGAGATCATCACTTGACTGCTTCAGATAATTCCTATACCGGAGATGCACTGGGGCGTATGGGGCGTGAAGCACGTGCTGGCGGTTTCTTTGCATTTGACATGAAAGTGGATAGTGTTGCTTCCAATGCTTTATTACTTACGTATATTGGGGATGATACCAACAGGGCCTTTGATATTTTAATTAATGGGGTAAAATTGAATTCCGTTCAGTGGAATGGGGGAGAAACCGGTAAGTTTTATGATCAGGAATATGTTATTCCAGTTACATTAACCCAGGGGAAATCGGCCATATCTGTAAAAATAGTGGCCAATACCAATAAGACTGCCGGCAGAATATTTGGGGTAAGAATTATTAAAACAACCACTCATTAATTGTTATTATATGAAATCAATTCTGTTTTCCTTTTCAGTTTTTTTGGCCTGTAATATACAGTCACAGCAAAAGGATTATCCCATACAACCTGTCCCTTTTAACCAGGTGCATGTAAATGACCATTTCTGGAAACCCAGAATGCAGATTAATGCAACGGTAACACTGCCTTATATTTTGGCGGAATGCAAAAAAAATGGCAGGATAGATAATTTCCTGGCAGCTGCCGGTAAAAAGGAAAATAAATACTGTTCAGCATATCCGTTTGATGATACAGACCTGTACAAATGGCTGGAAGGAGCATCTTATTCCCTGGAACAGGATCCGAATCCCATCCTTTCCAAGTACCTGGATACGCTGATTTCTATTATAGGAGATGCGCAGGAAGCCGATGGGTACCTGTATACATTCAGAACCATACAGCCAAAAGTGCCTCATGAATGGATAGGTGCAAAACGCTGGTTGAAGGACGAGGAACTAAGCCATGAACTCTATGATGCAGGGCATTTGTATGAGGCAGCGTATGCACATTATCATGCAACCGGCAAAAAAAACTTATTAAATATTGCCTTAAAAAATGCAGACCTGCTGGTAAAGGATTTTGGATATGGCAAACTGGAAATTTATCCCGGTCACCAGATTGTTGAAGTAGGCCTGGCCAAACTGTACCGGATCACCGGTAACCAAAAATACCTGGATCTGGCAAAATTCTTTTTGGATGTAAGGGGGCCAAACGGAGATGCTTATAATCAGGCTAATAAAAAAGTAATTGACCAGAGGGAAGCAGTTGGTCATGCTGTAAGGGCAGCCTATATGTACAGTGGCATGGCAGATATTGCAGCATTGACCGGGGATTCTGATTATTTAAAAGCCATTGATGCGATCTGGAATGATGTGGCATCAAAAAAATTATATATCACAGGCGGTATCGGTGCAACAGGGAATGGGGAAGCTTTTGGGGAGGCTTATGATCTGCCCAATATGAGTGCCTATGCAGAAACCTGTGCAGCCATTGCCAATGTATACTGGAATAACCGGATGTTTTTGCTGCATGGAGATTCCAAATATATTGATGTGCTGGAACGTACTTTGTACAATGGATTGTTATCAGGTATTTCTTTAAGTGGGGATAGGTTTTTTTATCCCAATCCACTGGCTTCGGTAGGCCAGCATGACAGAAGCGGCTGGTTTTCCTGTGCCTGTTGCATTACCAATATGACCCGGTTTTTACCTTCTATCCCCGGTTATGTATATGCACAGGATAAAAATAACCTGTATGTAAACCTCTTTATGAGTAATAGCAGTGATATTATGCTTAGTTCCGGTAAAGTCAATATCAGCCAGACTACCGAATACCCCTGGAAAGGTAAAGTAGATATAACCATCAATCCGGAAAAGACAGGCAGTTTCAGCCTTTCATTACGCATCCCGGGATGGTTGCAGCAACAGCCTGTGCCCGGTAACCTGTATACATCTACTACACCTGCTCAAAAAGCAGTCATCACCATTAATGGGAAATTTGTTGTTTACCCGGTTGTGAAAGGGTATGCTGTGATTACCAGAAGCTGGAAAAAAGGGGACCTGGTATCTATAGACCTGCCCATTGTTCCGCAGCATATATATGCAAATGACGAGGTAAAGGCAGATAAGGGAAGATTTGCTATTCAAAATGGCCCGATTGTATATTGCCTGGAAGGGATTGACAATAAAGACAGTGTAGTACAAAATATTGCTATTGATAAAAATGCATCCCTTGAGGTGCATTATCATCCGGAATTATTAAACGGTGTGAATACCATCACCACAGAAGGCCTTTCCACCAAACGTCGGTTAAACAGTACCGATCTGATTACCACAGCACAAAAAATTACCGCTATTCCTTATTATGCCTGGGATAACAGAGGCTCCGGGGAAATGGAAGTGTGGATACCCTATTCGGTAGAAACTGCCAGGCCGAAGCCTGCAGCTACCATTGCCAATAGAAGTAAGGTAACAGGTTCTATTCAATCAAAATCATTGAAAGCCATTAATGATCAGTTGGAGCCGGCAGATTCAAAAGACAATACAGTACCTTATTTTCATTGGTGGCCCAAAAAGAACAGCACAGAATGGGTGGCTTATACTTTTGATACTGTCCATACGGTAAGTTCCTGTAAAGTGTACTGGTATGATGATGGACCCTGGGGCGGATGCCGTATCCCTGCTGCATGGAAGATTTATTATCAAAAAGATGGGCAGTGGATTCCTGTTAAAAACACCTCATCTTATGAGATAGCAAAAGACAAATACAATTCGGTAAGTTTTGAACCGGTAAATACTACTGCTTTAAAACTGGAAGTTCAATTGCCGGTTGATAATGCCAGTGGGATACATGAGTGGATGGTGGAGTGATAAACATTAAAAAAGCCATACTGGATTTCAGCATGGCTTTTTTAATTTCCTTTGATTAATAATTCTGTTTTACAATTTGATATTTACAGCAAACATAAAATTGGTTCCGGCCATGGGGAAGAAACCATTTTGTGTATTTAATTCCCCGCCGGAAGTATAGGCATAGGTCCAGCCATTGGCCACATACAAATTATTGAAAATATTATTGGCCTGTCCGATCAGAGTCCATTCTTTAAATACCAGATTTTTGATAGTATAAACGGCTCTGAAATCTTCCGTAAAAAATCCTTTCAGGCTTCTGGCAGCATTCTGGGTATTGTCTAAATACTGTTTGCCTACATACTTACTGAATAAACTTAATTCCAGGTTTTTTACTGGCAGGAAATGAATACCCGCACCCCCAATCAGGTTGGGTGAGAAAGATATGTCTGTATTGTTATGCTGAACAGAATCCTGTCCACCTGTATCCCAGTTGTCTATAAATTCAGTAAATGCTTTTATTTTATTCTGACTAAGGGTAAGGTTAGCTGTAACATTGAACCATTTAGAAAAAACATAACCGCCTTCCAGTTCAATACCTGTTCTGTAACTGTTGGGTGTATTGATACGGGTATAGGTACCCACATCATTGATTTTACCGGTTAATACCAGTTGATTTTTGTAGAACATGCCATAGGCATTGATATTGAAATGGTAGAGACTGGTTTTCTTTTCAATACCCAGTTCTATATCGTGTAAGGTTTCTGCTTTTGGCTGACTGGCCAGGCTGGCCTGAAAATCGTCCCTGTTTGGTTCTTTATTACCCACTGCATAACTGGCATAAGCCTGAAAACCGTTTTTATGATAGGTAATCCCTGCTTTTGGATTAAAAAAACTAAAGTTCCTGGATATATCCAGGGTGGGAGACCCTTCAAATCCGTCCATTACATGTTTTACATACCTGTATTGAACGTCGGCAAAACTTTGCCATTGTGGTGAAAACTGGTGTTGCCATTTAACATAGATATTGGCATCTGTTTTCAATGCCGGATATTTATAATACTGAAAATTATTGACCGGTTCCACTGCTGTCCAGATCACATTACCAAAATGAGAACCGTCATAATTGTTCCAGCCACCGCCGATGGTTAATTCATCATTATTCTTTTTATACTGAAGGGAAAGTACCTGTCCGAAAAAATAGTTTTTCAACCAGCGGTCCCGGATCAGGTCGGATGTGTCATTACCCACTACCGGCAGGTTATAATCGCTTAAAGCCTGTTGGGCCACATATTCTTCATAATACCCTTTTCCGAAAGTGAGGAAAAAGGCGGTGTTGAAATTCCAGAATTTGTTGATAGACTGGTTATAGAATAACTGGTAATGGTTTTGCCAGTAATTGTCTGTTTCATTACTATAAGGGGTGCCTGGTTTTTGGGTGCCGGCAGGGTTATAGGTACGGTCGGTCTGTAACTGAGTGGAATCTATCCCATACCAGGCCTGGTAGGTTTTTTCCTTGCCCATGAACAGGTTAAACCGGAGGGAATTGGTTTTGCCGATATAAGCCACCGACCATGCCATTGATTTAAGGTTACTGAAAGCCCGGTCGATATACCCGTCGCTGGTAATACTGCTTAGCCTGCCATCAATCGTAAAATGCCCGCCCAGTAAGCCTGAGCCAAATTTGAGGGTATTTTTCCAGGTATTGAATGAGCCGACACTATTGTTGAGTTCAGTATAAGCTTTTTCATGAAATTCGTTGGTGGAAAGGTTAATGGTAGCCCCAAATGCTCCGGCTCCGTTTGAAGAAGTACCCACCCCTCTTTGAATCTGGATAGAGCCAACAGAAGAAGTAAAATCGGGCAGGTCTACAAAATAAGTGCCCATTTCTTCCGCATCATTATAGGGAATGCCGTTTAAAGTTACATTGATACGCGATGCATCACTGCCCCGAATATGCATATAAGTATACCCAACCCCATTTCCGGCATCAGAACTGATATAGATGGACGGAGTTTGGTTGAGTAAAACCGGGAGGTCCTGGCCAATATTATTTTTAGCCAGCTCATGTGCGGAGATATTAGTCTGGGCAAAAGGAGCGGCTGCATTAGCCCGGATAGATTTAACTTCCAAAGGCTGCAGGAACAGGTCCAGGCTTTTGAGTGAAATGATTATACTGGCTGTTTTTTCTGAGGGCCCGATTTTTTGTTCCGCATCAGAATACCCGACACTGCTTGCTTTAATACTGAGGGTTTCTTTTGCAATTTTACTCAATTTAAAATTACCCTGGTCATCTGCAACCAATATCTGATTATTTGCATAAACAGTAGCGGCAGCCAGTGGTTTTTTTGAATCTGCATCAATTACTTTGCCTGTAATGGATGTTTTTTGTGTTTGACTGATGGCAATCAGGTTTACGGATAGAATTGCCATCGTTCCCAAAATTTTCTTCATTTTTCTGGTTTAAAGAGGTACAATAAATTTTTGGGAACAGGGAAAAGCTCTGGAGAGGTGATATGTAAAATGAATCGCCTTCCCTTCGCAGGAATTACCCTGTTCAGGTTCAACGGGTTTGTTCTCAGCCTTCCGTTAGGAAAGCACCCCGAGGAATTATCTCAATGCAAATGTAACAGAGTTTTTTATTTTTAACATTGTAACTTTTGACCTGTATTTACGTTTAATGTAAAAAGAATGATATGAAAAGACTGATGATAGTGCTGGTTCTGTTTTCCTGCTTTTTTATGGCAGCTGCCCAGCATGTTAAAAATGTGGTGCATGATTCCAATGCAGAAATAAGGCAGGTGGGTAGTTTTAATGGGGTTACTGTATCCGGTGCCGTAAATGTATATATTTCCCAGGGTTCTGAAAATGCGGTTGCAATCAGTACCGAGGGAGGGGAGAATGCTAAAATAAAGACAGAAGTGCGGGATGGGATTTTAAGAATCAGCCCGGAAAGCGGTACCTGGAGTTTCTGGAATTGGGGCAATGAAAGAAAAATAAAAGCCTATGTTACAGTAAAAGACCTGAAAAGGCTGGAAGCTTCCGGTGCCAGCAAAATATTTATTACAGATAGAATAACTGTTTCCAATATTAAAATTGAAATAACCGGTGCCAGCAGTATTAAAGGGGAGATAGCAGCAGAAACCATTAAAATGGAAGTAAGTGGCGCCTCGAACGGTATATTAAGCGGTACAGCAGATAATCTGAATATTGAAGTAACCGGTGCCAGTACTTTCCGGGCAATGGACCTGGTAACGAATACCTGCAGTGCGGAAGCCAGTGGTGCCAGCAGTATCCGGGTAAATGTGCAGAAAGAATTTTTACTGGCAGATGCCAGTGGTGCCAGTACCATCCATTATAAAGGGTCTCCTTTGATCAGAAATTTTGATAGCAGCGGAGCTTCTTCTATAAAAAAAGACGACAATTAGTAAAATATATTTGGGAGCGTAGCTTCCTGCCCTTACTTTTGCACCCCATTACATCGCGAGGTAGAGCAGCGGTAGCTCGTCGGGCTCATAACCCGAAGGTCGGAAGTTCGATCCTTCCCCTCGCAACTTAAAAAAGAAAGCCTCTAATGAGGCTTTTCTTATTTTTGGGATAATATTAAAAAAAAGAGATTGAAATCTGGTTTTGTAAACATATTTGGAAAGCCTAATGCAGGTAAAAGCACTTTGCTGAATGCATTGCTGGGTGAGAAACTGGCCATTGTATCTTCTAAAGTACAAACTACCCGTCACCGGATTAAAGGCTTTTTAAATAAACCCGGCGAATACCAGATTATCTTTTCGGATACTCCAGGGATTATTGAGGCTAAATATAAACTGCATGAACGAATGATGCAGGCCGTAAAAAGTGCACTGGAAGATGCAGATGTGGCACTATTGATTGTTGATGCGAATGATAACCTGGAAGAATGCGACCATATTTTTCAGCAATTGCATTTAAAAGTGCCCTCCATTATTGTGCTGAATAAAATAGATGAGGCCAGGAATGGAAGGATTGCTGAAGCAGAATTGTTCTTTGCAGACAAACCCTATTGTAAAAAACTGATTAAAATATCTGCATTGCAGAAACATCATTTACATAAACTGCTGGCTGCAGTGATTGAAATGTTGCCTGAAGGAGTGCCTTTTTACAATGAGGAGGATTTGAGTGATTTACCCACTAAGTTTTTTGTGAGTGAAATCATCCGTGAAAAGGTATATGAGTTGTTTCAGGATGAAATTCCTTATCATGTAGCAGTGCTGGTAAATGAATATAAAGAAAAAGAGACCTTAGTTAAGATACAGGCCGATGTAATTGTACAAAGGGAAACACAGAAAGCCATTATTATTGGTGAAAAAGGGCAAATGATCCGGCAGTTGGGGATGATGGCCAGAAAAGATATTGAAGCCTTTATTCAGCAAAAGATATTCCTGGAATTATTTGTAAAAGTAAGGCCTAAATGGAGGGATAATGACCTGCATTTAAGGGAGTATGGCTATAATTAATAAGGGTTTCATTAAATTAAGTAATTTAAAGCAGGATTTGCTTTCATAAACAGAACATACAACATGAACTATACAGTTGCCATAGTAGGAAGGCCAAATGTGGGTAAGAGCACTTTTTTTAACCGTATGCTGGAACAGCGTAAAGCGATTGTGGATGATATAAGCGGTGTAACCAGGGACAGGCAGTACGGGATTGCCGATTGGAATGGTAAATCTTTTAATGTAATTGATACCGGTGGTTTTGTACCGGATAGTGAAGATGTATTTGAAAAGGAGATCAGAAAGCAGGTTAAGATAGCCATTGAAGAAGCCAATGCCATTATATTTATGGTGGATGTTGCTACGGGAATAACAGAACTGGATCAGTCTATGGCCAATATGCTGCGCAGAACGCCTAAACCGGTTTACCTGGTGGTAAATAAAGTGGATAACGGGGAAAGGCTACTGGATGCAACTGAATTTTACAGCCTTGGATTTGATGTAATTTATACTTTAAGCAGTATTAGTGGAAGTGGTACAGGTGAATTACTGGATGCAGTAACAGCGGAAATAAAAGAACTGGATCCTAAAGACCCGGAAGAAAAAGCCCAGCTTCCGAAATTCGCTATCATCGGACAGCCCAATGTAGGAAAATCGTCCTTGCTGAATGCATTAATCGGAACGGAAAGAACAATTGTGAGCGATATTGCAGGCACTACCCGGGATACGATTCATACCCATTATAACCTGTTTAATAAAGAGTTTATTCTGATAGATACAGCAGGATTGCGCAAGAAAAGCAAGGAAAAAGATGACCTTGAATTTTATTCAGTGATACGTGCCATTAATGCCATGGATGAGGCAGATGTATGTATGCTGGTCATTGATGCTTCTAAAGGCATTACCGCACAGGATGTAAGTATCTTTAGTCTTGCTGCAAGGAAGGGAAAAGGAATTCTTGTTTTGGTAAATAAATGGGACCTGGTAGAGAAAAAAGAAACCAATACAGCCCGGGATTATGAAAAAGAACTCAAAAGAAAATTAGCACCTTTTTCAGATATACCGGTACTATTTATATCCGTAATAGAAAAGACCAGGATTTTTAAAGTAATTGAAACAGCCCTGGAAGTTTATGATAACAGGCATCGTAAAATTTCTACTTCCCAGTTAAATGATATCATGCTTAAAGCGGTGGAATCCTATCATGCACCAGTAGTAAGAGGCCATGCAGTTAAAATTAAGTATGTAACACAATTGCCAACCGTAGTTCCCTCTTTTGCATTTTTTACCAATTATCCGGATGATATTAAACAGGCTTACAAGAATTATCTTGAAAATCAGTTGCGTACACATTTTAATTTTAGTGGGGTGCCGGTACGTATCTTTTTCCGCAAGAAATAGGTATAAAAAAGAATCGTTAAAATTTGGATAATCAGGCCAGCCCTATATCTTTGCGCCAATTTAAAACAAATTAAAAAAAGTACAATGAAAAAAGTTATCGCTTTATTGGCTATCGCTGGTTTCGTAGCATGTAACAGTGGCGAACAAAAAGCTGCTGCTGTAGATTCTGCAAAAGCTACTGTAGATTCTGCAAAAGCTACTGTTGACTCAGCAAAAGTTGTTGTTGATTCAGCTAAAGCAAAAGTTGATTCTGCTGTTAAGAAATAGTAATCCAGGTACTTTTTGTACTGAATATTACTTCTTGAAAGAAGTTGCATCCCTCTGGTTCTTCAGGGGGATGTTGTTTTATACAAAGGATGCTTTGATTGCTGCTACTGTTTTCTTAACGGGGAAAAATGAAACCAGCCGGTTGATCACATTTTCCACCAATGCATCCGGACAACTGGCACCACTGGTGATGAGTATTTTTACAGGGTTTTTTTCCGGGATAAAATGATTGATTTCTTTTTGCTCTTTGGTTTTCCAGTTACAATCCACCAGCAGATCCCTGCTGATCATCCTTTCTGCCGAGTCTATAAAATAAGTAGGTAATTTTTGTTCGCATAATTCTACCAGGTGAGAAGTATTACTACTGTTATACCCGCCAATTACCACTGCAAAATCTGCATTTACTTCCAGCATACCAGATACTGCTGTCTGGTTATCATTGGTTGCATAGCATAATGTGTCACGGGTATCTGCAAACCTATCTGCAATAGTTTCCTCTGTAAGCTGGTAATGTTGCTGCATTATTTTTTTCAGGTAATCTGAAATAGCCTGGGTATCAGTTGCCAGTTGGGTGGTTTGGTTAACCACACCTATTTTTTGTAAGTGTTTTTCAACATCAAAACCTGCAGAGAATTTTCCTTTAAATACTTCGTAAAACGTTTCTGAAGGATTTTCTCCTGTAATAAATCTGGCCAGTTCTATAGTTTCTTTCATATCATTCACCACAACAGTTGGGGTATAGGAAGATGAATGTGAAAAAGTAGCCCTGGTTTCTTCATGTTTAGCTTTGCCGTGTATAACAATACTGTATCCCTTTTGTGCTATCTGTTCGCTTCTGTTCCATACTTTTTCTACAAAGGGGCAGGTGGTATTATATTTTTCTGTAGGTATACCTTTAGCCTGTAATATCTTTTCTATTTCCAATGTGGTACCGAAAGCGGGGATCAATACTACATCTTCACTTGTTATGGTATCAAAAGAAATCACCTGCTTTCCATAAGTATCCTGCAGAAAACGAATGCCCCTTTCCTGTAAATCTGCATTTACCTGTGGGTTATGGATCATTTCACTTAATAAAAAAATCCGTTTTCCCGGGTTTGCTGCTATGGTATTAAAGGCAATTTCAATAGCATTCTCCACCCCATAACAGAAACCAAAATGCCGGGCCAGGTAAATCTGAATAGGGCCGAAATCCAGGAGGGTTGGACTAAAATCTTTTTTTAGCTTGTCATCCTGCTTGCGTTTTTCTTTTATAGCACTGATTAAAGAAGATCGGTAAATATTGGGAACGTTGAATTTTTTCATTACAGGTATATAACGGAAATCAAATGTACAAAGTTCAGAAATTAAGAAAACCAACAATTTCTTCCAGGAAAAGCTGGTCGGTTGTATCAAAATGGTTAAGTAACTCACTGTCTGCATCCAGGACAGCTATTACTTCGCCATCTTTAAAAATTGGTATTACAATCTCAGACCTGGATAAGCTGCTGCAGGCAATATGTCCGGGAAATTGTTCAACATCCGGTACAATAAGGGTAGCAGCATTCTGCCAGCAGGTACCACAAACACCCCTGCCTTTTCGGATGCGGGTACAGGCAACAGGCCCCTGGAAAGGAGCAAGAACCAGTTCGTCATTTTTTACCACATAAAAGCCTATCCAAAGCCAGTTAAACTGTTCTTTTAATGCTGCAGCTATATTGCCCATATTTGCCACCAGGTCAGGCTCCCCTTCCAGTAAAGCTTTGATCTGGGGTATCAGTGACTGGTATTGAGTTGTTTTATCACCTTTAATAAGGTTCAGGTCTTCTGCCATTGTACTGTATTTAATGCTTGTTTACATTGGAGTAGTTGGTACAGTGAAAGATAAAACCATCTTCCACTTTTTTAACGATTTCCATTTTTTTATGCTGACTAATTTCCTTTATCGATAATAGATCAGGGTTATCATCTTCCAGGATCCAGATGATATAAAAATCGGGTAACTGATAAAATTCTTTTACTTCCTGAACATGTACCCTTTCCGGGACAGTTTCAGTTTTCAGGCCTGTAAAAAAATAGACAGCATGATTCTGATTGGAATAGAAGCGGTTATTATGCCTTTGCAATAAAGTATCCGTCCGCATCAATTGCACAACCGGGGAAGTTTGCCAGAATGTTTCTGCATAGCCGGGTATCCCGTCTTCTTTGATATCCTGGAAAAAAGAAAGGTCAGACTGGATTTGTTTAAATTGAATTGAAAAGAATAAAAGTAATAATCCCGCCACCAGCAGCATTTTTTTCCATGGTTGCTTTATCATATTTAACCAGCCTGGGAATAGGTAACTGCAGCCAATGATAAAGGGGATATAGGCTGGCGATAATAAACGGTTATTGATGGTTTCATACCTGGACAATGTGGCTGAAATAAGTATAAAAGCACAATAAACAATAAAAAATGCTGTCAGAATCTTTTCATAGGAATGGTAATGGTCCATACTAAAATTCTGTAGCAGGAACAGGACACTGAAAACGAACAAAGCCAGTATGCATAGAAGGGCGGCAAACTGATAATGATTTTGAAATACAGCCAGCCAGTCGCTATAGACAGACCCCACATATTCCACATTTTTATAAAAAGGCGTAATACCCAGTTGTCTTTTACCGGTTAAAGTACCAGTTAATGCTGCATTTCTTAGCAGGTTCAATAGTACCAGAGAAATGGAAACAATACTAAAAATCAGCAAATGTGTGATTTTTTTTCTCCAGCCCGAAGTAACATTAACCAGTAGTAAAAGCCCGCCTGTTCCGATTAAGGTAATCCCCGCATAACGGGTTAAAAAAGCAAGGGCAGTTACAAATGCTACCAGTAATAATGAAGCAAGAGAATGATAGCGGTAATAATTTTTGAAAGCCAGAAAAAACAATAAAGTAAAAAAGATAAATAAGGTCTCTGACCATAACATGGAATAAATTTCTATCAGGGAGGGACTCAGTATAATCATACTCAATATCAACCATTTGTACCATCGATAGGCGATAACAAATTTTTGGAGGATATATCCGGATAAAAAAACAACACTACCAAATAATAGCCCATTTACAACAGGGGCAAAAGTTATTATATCTGTATGGGACAGAAACAGGATACTGCTTAAAAATGTTGGGTAAAAAACCGGAAAATCTACCATCGGAAACCCGGTATATTCATAATATCCTAAACCGTGATACAGGTTTCTGGCAGTACTTATATACACTATCGAATCAGGAGATATTCCGGCACCATTAGTGGAAGTAAAAACATAAATGAGTATACATCCAGCCAATGCTGCGACCAGGCTGGCGGTATTTTTCTGTAATATCTGATTTAAGTGCATCATAGTTTCTGTAAAACGAAAATAATTCATAAAATCCAATGCGTTCAGAGTTTCACCGGGCTGGCAGGTTTATAATTTTCATTACCAGGCAAAACTGACTTTCGGCATAGGATTATCACAGTAAGCTTATTAATTTTAAATAAATAAACAGTTTTGAAAAAAAGAAATCCACTGCTGGTATGGTTTGGATTAATCCTGCTGATAAATCTGTTTGGAATCAGCGGATTCATGCTGATTGAAAAATTCAGTTTCCTGGATGCATTGTATATGACTGTAATTACTATTACTACCATTGGTTATATGGAGGTAAGACCTTTATCTCATGATGGCAGAATCTTTAATATTATTTTCATTATCACTTCTTTTACTTCGTATACTTATGCTTTGGCCAGTCTAACCAAATATGTGGTTAGTGGTGAATTACAGATCTATTTTAAAAACAGAAAACTTATGCAGGAATTACATAAAATGCGCAACCATATTATTGTTTGCGGCTTTGGAAGGAACGGGCAACAAGCGGGTAATACACTAAATGCGCATAAAGTACCTTTTGTTGCTATTGATTTCCGCGAACATAATATTGATGATTATTTACAACATAACCCTGATCTGGTCTATATTAAAGGGGATGCCACCCAGGATGAATTATTAGTAAAAGCTGGAATAGACAGAGCAAGGGGGTTAATTTGTGCATTACCCACTGATGCGGATAATGTATTTATTGTATTGTCCGCCCGCTCTTTAAATGCCAGCATTCAAATTGTAAGCCGGGCTTCACAGGCAAGTTCTGTGATGAAATTGAAAAAGGCAGGGGCAGACAAAGTAATTATGCCTGATAAAATAGGCGGTACACATATGGCAACCCTTGTAACAAAACCCGATGTAATAGAATTTATAGATTTCTTAAGTGGGGAGCAGGGGGAAAGTATTAATATAGAAAGTGTAGGGTATGAAAAATTACCTCCTGAAATCAGGGATAAATCACTTAAAACGGTGATGGAATGGAAGAAAACAGGGGTGAACTGTATTGGGATAAAGGATGCAGAAGGCCGTTTTATTATAAATCCGCCTGTTGAAAGTATTATAAAAAAAGGGATGAAAGTAATTGTTCTGGGTAATAAACAACAAATACATGAATTGAAACACAATGTTGGGGAGGAATAAATAATTATATTCCTTTAATCAATTTTTCTGCCAGGTAATACTTTTGATTTCTTTTGTGTATTGTCTATATCGCTCTGACGCACTGTTAATTTGATGTCTGCTGCACTGCTGCAGGAGCCGCAGGTAGCCCTGTAAATAGCTTTATCATAGAAAACATCACAACCGCCATCCTTCCAGTTAGTGCCGGAAAAAATAAAATAATCAGGTGAATACTTATTGTTAATAAACTTAAACTGGTTGCCGCTTCTGTCGAAGCTGATTCTTAATCCATCATAATCCACACTGTCGCATACACAGGGGGTATTGGCAGGTATTACCACTTCATTGATGTATTTGCCGTTCATGAATTTTACAACTCCTGAAGTAACTTCTGCTTTATTCAGGTCAATATAACGGGTTAATACCAGTTTCTGATCTATAAAAAACTGAACTCTTCTTACATCAATATTATAAGCTTTTATTCTGTTGAACAAATCACGGGTAAATGGCACATAAGATGATGTATCAATTGCCTGTACAGGGATATCCTGTTTTTTAACGGTATTGGGCTGTTTTTGAACATTTTTATAATGGTGGCAGCCAGCAATTCCTGTTAAAATCAGTACAGTAATTAAAAAAAACATCAATCGTTTCATACTACATCTTAATTTTCACAAAATAAAAATAACAAAGTTTTGTCATACCTGCGGATTCAGTCTTTTATAAACTAACGTTAAGCCGGGTCATGTTATTATTTATTGACTGGTAATTCTATATAACTGGAAAGTTTATCGGAACAGTAAATGGTATGAGCAGCTTTAATAAAGTCAGTTTCTTTAGCTTCAAAGATATTGGCAATATATTGCTGTGGGTTCCGGTCAATCACAGGAAACCAGGTACTTTGAATCTGAATCATCAGGTGATGCCCCTTCTTAAAAGTATGGTTAATCTGGTGCAGGTCAATTACAAGCTGCTCCGGTTTATTAGGTATAAAGGGTTCCGGGTTCTCAAAACTTTTTCTGAATCTGCCTCTGAAAACCTCCATGGCAACCGGTAACTGGTATCCACTCATTTGCAGGTTTTTGGAATCTGTATCCGGGTAAACATCTATCAGTTTAACCACAAAATCGGCATCAGTGCCTGTAGTACTGGCAATAATATGTGCTTTTATTTGTCCGGTTACCGTGAGGTCTTCTGTTAATGAGTCCATTATAAAACTGATAACATCCGGCCTGTTATAAACAAAACGCTGGTCTTCCACCTGCCAGGTTCTCCAACGGCTTCCTGGTCCGTAAGTAGCTTCTATGGGCAAAGTTCGGTAAGGAACTGGTTTTGCAGGGTCACTGATATAGGTAACCGATGCTTTGGATTGATCAGGTTTATCAAATGATGCAGTATTGTTTTCATGGATATACAGGTTTTTGATGTCTACTTCTTTCGGCGGCCAGCTGCTATATGTTTTCCATTGGTTGGAACCCGTCTGGAAACAGGTAGCTTCGTTGAATTTACCATTTCCAATACCTTTCAGCCAGAAATCGAACCACTCTTTTTGCATGGTTTGAAAATAGGCACCTGTATTACTTTCAAAAGATAGTTTTCCAAGGCTGTCTGCTTTATTTCTTGACCATTGCCCATGGTTCCAGGGCCCCAGTATGATATAGTTTTTATGAGCTGTATCATTTTGTTCCATTTGACTGTACATCAGCTGAGGTCCATTTAAATCCTCCTGATCGAAATAGCCACCTACATGAAGCATTGGAATTTCGGGCTGGTGTACATAACTAAGGGTAGAATTCTTTTGCCAGAAAGCATCATAGTTGGGATGTTCTGTGAAATTGTTCCAGGTTGGAATGGTATTTTTAAAATATTTGCTGTTAACATTTTGCAAAGAACCCAGTTTCAGGTACCAGTTGTAGAGGTCATATTGAGGAAAAGGAAAATCACTGTCTGTTGTTTTATCATGTTCCACTTCATAGCTGTATTCCATTCCATAGCTTAAACGGAAAGCACCGTTATGGTGAAAATCATCCCCAAGAAAAAGATCACTCATACAAGCCTGTTCTGAGGATGCTTTCAAAGCTGGGTGCGGGTCAATAGCACCCACCAATGCCAGCCATCCAGGATAAGAGATACCGAAAATACCTGCTTTATTATTATTGTTACGGATGTATTTGGTCAGCCAGTCTACTGTGTCATAAGTATCTGTACTTTCATCTACAGCTTTTTTATCTTCAAGGTGTATGATGGGCTGGTGAATTTGCATGGTACCTTCGCTTTTGTATTTTCCCCGGATATCCTGGAGTACAAAAATATATCCGCCTTTAGCAAGTGTATTAAAACCGGGGGATGCCTCCAAACTAAATACAGCCCCTTCAGATAAGGGCAGGTCGGCCCCATATGGAGTCCTTGTTATTAAAAAAGGCAATGGTGTTTTCTGATATACCGGGGTAAGGATAACTGTAAACAATTTTACACCATCCCGCATAGGAATCATTACTGTTTTCTTTTTATACAGTGTTACTGTATCGGCTGTCTGTGAAAAAGAACAAAAAAATGTCAGGAAAAATACAAAAAGTATGGTTATTTTTTTCATGTCCGGTATTTAAAACGGTCAAAATAAGCGTAATAAAGCTGTAATTTAAAATTAGATTTGCTATAAAAACCTTAATCTATGTCAGAGATAGAAGTACCAACAGAACATTTACATGAAGCAATAGCTGAAAAAGCAGAAGCTGCTCTGAAAGGAATACAGCATAAGGAAAAAGCGTGGTCATTGTATGTAGCAATTTCAACAGCATTGATGGCAGTATTGGCTGCTATTTCCAGCCTTTTTGCCGGCCATCATTCCAATGAAGCACTGGTTGACCAGATCCGGGCATCCGATCAATGGGCATACTATCAGGCAAAAGGGATAAAAGCAGAAATTAAATCACTGGCATTCAGTTTAAATCAGTCAAAACCTGAGGATATTACCAGGTATCGGAAAGAACAGGAAGAAATTAAAAAAAATGCCGAGGAATTGCAGCATTCTTCAGAGCTGCATCTGGAAACTGAAAAAAAGTTTGCAAAAGCTGTTACTTTTTTCCAGATAGCCATAGCTATAGCAGCCATTGCCATACTGACTGATAAAAAATTTCTCTGGTGGGTGAGCCTGGTTATAGGTGTTTGCGGTATAATTTTTATATTCTATGGGTCTATTTCCAATTATCTTTGAGCTCAGCTATTTCAACGGTATTAAGAATAGCTTAAAATGATAAATGTCATTTTTCACTTTACTCACAGGGTGCAATTTTGGATTCATATCTGTGAGAAACCAAATAATAATTGTCTGCATCTTTTGACAGACCAACTGATTGCTTCGCATGAATAATGTAATAGGCCACTACTGTAAAGTACAGGTGGCCTATTGTTATAGGTTACCTGCCCTTCAACTTTTTTAAATATTTAATTTTAAATTATGAAAACAAAAAGCCTGTTACTACTGATAACTATTCTAGTTATGCAAAACAGTTTCTCACAACCATTTATTTCCGTGAAAGGAAAAGAGATCATTGGAGTGGATGGTAAGCCGTTTTTAATTAAAGGAACCAATCTGGGGAACTGGCTGGAGCCGGAAGGGTATATGTTCAAATTTAATAATGCATCCTGCCCGAGGCTGATTAATGATGTCTTTTCTGAGCTGATTGGCCCTGCTGAAACCAGGCATTTCTGGAAGGATTACCTTTCCTCTTATATTACCAAAAAAGATATTCAGTATTTGCATAGTTTGGGGATGAATTCTATTCGTATCCCGTTCAATTATAAACTGTTTACAGACGAAACTTATTTAGGTGGACAAGGTATTCAGCGGGGCTTTACGATACTGGATTCAGTTATCGCCTGGTGTGCAGCTGAAAAAATGGTGGTGCTGCTGGATATGCATGCAGCTCCGGGCGGACAAACCGGTGATAATATTGATGACAGTTACGGGTATCCTTACCTGTATGAAAATAAGGAGGACCAGGAACAACTTTGCAGTATCTGGACTAAAATTGCTGTTCATTACAAAAATAACCGTACTGTATTAGGATATGACTTATTCAATGAACCCATTCCCCATTTTCTGGATACCGCAAAGCTGAATCCTTTACTGGAACCTCTGTTTAAAAAAGTAACGAAGGCTGTAAGGAAGGTTGATAAAAATCACCTGATCTTCCTGGAAGGCGCTCAATGGGCATCTAACTTCTCAGCTTTTGGAAAACCCTTTGATGATAAACTCGTATACCAGTTTCATAAATACTGGACACCTGCAACCAAAGAAGTAATACAATCTTATATTGATTTCAGGGACAAATACAATGTGCCTATTTATTGCGGGGAGACTGGTGAAAATGAAGATGCCTGGGTAGAAAGTTTCAGAATATTACTGGATCAGAACCATATAGGATGGCATTACTGGCCTTATAAGAAAATGGATAATACCAGAGGGATTGTAACATTTAACCGGCCAGCAGATTATCAACTGGTAATTGATTTTGCGGATAGTAACCGGAATGGGTTTGATATGATCCGTAAAAACAAACCTGCTGATACAGAAGCGGCTAAAAAAGCTTTATTTCAGTTTATTCAAAACAGCAGGTTCGAAAATATTATTCCCAATAAAGGCTATATCAAAGCACTGGGTTTAAAAGCTGATTAATAACCAGGCGGAATGACCTTCTGCCTTTAATTTTTCATTAAAATACTGAAGAAACTGACACAGCGCTGGTAATCTTTAATGGTGATCCTTTCATCAATTCCATGATAGCCTTTACCATCTGTAACAGGTGAGAAGTTCACTACACCTTCACAGATTTTACGGTAATACCTGGAATCGGTGGCTCCGAGCATAATATAAGGAGTTGCGATTACGCTATCTGCAACTTTATTTACTGCTGATTCCACTTTTTTATAAGCGGGTGAACTGAGATCCGTAATGGGAGATGGCTCTGAACTGAAATCTCCTTTTACGGATATTTTAACCCGATCGTCATGAATGGCTTTGGTAATAAAATCCTGAACAGATTGACGGCTATCGCCCGGTAAAATCCTGCTGTTTACTATTGCAGTTGCATTGGTAGGGATTACATTTTCACGAACCCCACTTTTTATAACAGTTGGTACAATCGTAGTGCGGAGCATGGCATTGCCTGATGGGGTTTCTGATAATGATTTTTTAACCAGTGGTTCCAATAACCATAGATTTGTTAATGCCATTTTCTGCATAAAATTATCAGTACTACCACTGATTCTGGAAAAGAAAGTACGTACAGGTGCAGATACAGATGATTCCGGAGTAGCTTCTCTTAAATGAACCAGGGCTTTAGAAAGAATATCTATAGAGGTTTCTTTGGCAGGCTGAGAAGAATGGCCTCCTCTTTTTTCGACAGATAATTCAAAAGTCACATAACCTTTTTCAGCTACTCCAATCACTGCCACAGGCCTGTTCACCCCTTTTATTTCTTCAGTAGTGATTTCTCCACCTTCATCCACTACCATGGATGGTTTAATATGTTGTTGTTCCAGATAAGCTACTATGGCCCTTGCCCCAGCACCGCTGGACTCTTCATTACTGCCAAAACAAAATAGAATTGTTTGTTTGGGTGTAAATCCTTTTTGCAGTAAACCTTCAGCAGCTTCCAGAATGGAAATCACATTAACTTTGTCATCAACGGCTCCACGCCCCCAGATAACACTGTTTTTTATCTCTCCACCAAATGGTTTAGCTTTCCAAAGGTTTACGGCAGATTCTTCTACAGGTACCACATCGTAGTGGCCCATTAATATAATTGGGGCAATGCTGGTATCCAGTCCTTTCCATTCAAATACATAATTAAACTGCTGAACCAATGTTCTTTTTAAATGCAGATGTACAAGCGGGTAAGCTTTTTCCAGGAAATGCTGAAAAGCAATATACTGGTTAGTATCTATTTGCATAGAATCGTTGAGGGTAACTGTTCTGATCTGTATTGCTTTGCTCATATGCAGTACCGCTGAGTCTGATAATGTCAGCAATGGTTCTTCCTTGTAAACCGGCCAGGGTTTTGCATTAAAAGTGTTGAATAATACAATTGCAACCATTACAAAGAATGCGATTCCGATTAAAGTGAATATTTTTCTGATCATTTTATTTTCTTAAGACAGGAAGATACGAACAGCCAGGATATTAAATAAATTTTTACATGTGAAATTAATGCAGCCTTTTCATGTGCTTGTTTTATACTATTAAATTTGCAGGTATCTTTATGGAAACTGATGGATTATTTAAAGGAATATAAGTCGTTTATCTCCGGACAATACCTTGGAGAAGGTGTTAGAAAAACAGCCGGTATATTGTTGCCTTCACTGATTCTGGGTTATTTCGGTTTTCTCAAAGTCGGAATGATCATATCACTGGGAGCACTTTGTATCAGCATTGCAGATAATCCCAGCCCTTTCCTGCACCGGATGAATATTTTTATCATTACCACTATCTCTGTTTTTGTATTTACAGTCATTACTGGTTTTGCACACCAGATTCACTGGCTTTGGTTCATTTTATTGCCACTGTTTTGTTTTTTCTTTTCTCTGATTAGTGTTTATGGAAAGGGAGCAGGTGCTATTGGTATTGCGGTTTTACTGGTAATTATTTTGCAGATGCAATACAATTATGCCGGGTGGACAATTGTGTATAATGGCATGTATTTATTTGCAGGAGGGTGCTGGTATGTATTGTTATGTATTGCACTATATAGTATACGGCCTTATAAAATAGCACAACAGGCATTAGGCGAATATGTAATGTCAGTTGCTGATTACCTTAAAATTAAGGCTTCTTTATATGAAGACGGGGCAGACTATAAAAAAGCCAACCAGCAATTGGTAAGTCTGCAGGTAGCTGTTCAGGAAAAACAGTCACAAGTGGCAGACCTTATATTTAAAATGAGAAGGATTGTACAGGAATCAACCCATACCGGAAGAGTAATGGTTATGGCCTTTCTGGATATTACCGACCTTTTTGAAATTACCATGTCTTCTCATCAGAATTATGAAAAACTGCATAGTCATTTTGAGCAGACAACCATTTTAAGTGAATACCGGCAATTAATACTGGCTTTAGCTGGAGAACTGGATAAAATAGGTCTGGCTTTACAAAGTGATAATAAATCGGTCTATGATGCTGCAATTGATACTGCTCTGGCTAAAGAAAAAGCACACCTGCAGGAATTGAGGCTTACCATTTTAAATCCGGACAATGTAGCGCTATTTATTAGTTTGAAACATATATTGGATACCATCGATAATATTGCCACCCGAATCCAGGCTATTCATTATTATACCACTTATGACAGAAGGTTACGAAGAAAAAAAATGAATTTGCCTGACCCGGAAGACTTTATTTCCCACCAGGAAATCAATCTGAAAATATTGTGGGATAATCTGAGTTTTCAGTCCAATATTTTCAGACATTCCCTCCGAATTGCTGCTGCTGCAATGGCAGGGGTATTAATTGCCCGGTTCTTTGTTTTCGGCCATAGTTACTGGATCCTGCTTACCATCGTGGTTATTTTAAAGCCTGCCTATAGCATCACTAAAGAAAGAAACCTGCATCGGTTACTGGGAACTTTGGCTGGTGTGGCTATCAGTGCTGTATTTCTTTTTTTTATAAAAAATAATACGGTCATTCTTTTATTCATGGCTGTTAATATGATTGGCGCTTATAGTTTTATCAGAAAACAATATTTTATTGGAGTGTTGTTGCTTACTATCTATTTGTTGCTGATGTTTCATTTAATTGGAACGGGGAATTTTACAGCAATAATAAGAGACCGGATTCTTGACACGCTCATTGGTTCATTGTTGGCCTGGATATTCAGTTATATTATTCCACCGATATGGGAACAGAATAATATGAGCAATCTTATGGTGAAAATGCTCGATACCGGCAGTGAATATTATAGAGTAGTGGCGGAAATATTTACAGGTAAAACTGTGGAAACGGCTGCACTTAGAATTTCCCGTAAGAACAGCCTGGTAGCATTAGCTAATTTATCAGATGCTTTTAACCGAATGCTTTCTGAACCCAAAAGCAAACAGGAACATATAGAACAGGTTCACCAATTTGTTGTTTCTGTACATATGCTGATTTCACATATTGCCACATTGGCAAATTATACAATTTCTGTTGCCGAAGAAACTGTAACAGATGATTATGTTCCATTAATCCTGCTCACTCAATCTAATTTAAACCAGTCTTCAGGATTGTTGAAGAATGACAATGATACTGCAGAAAACAGTGCATTGGAAACGGAAGTGCGAACGCTGGATAACAGGATTAATCATTTAATGCATTTGCGTCAGGAAGAATTGCGCCAGGGGGTAATGGAAAGTGCCATCCGGTATAAACTTTCCTTATTTAAATCTATTGCAGACCAGTTTTACTTTATTTATAAAATTGCTGTAGATATCCGTAAAATTTCGGGAAAAATAGGGGGATAGATTGTGTATTATAATTGCAGGTACAGATTAGTATTCAGGTCGCTGCCGGTTATTTTATTAAGCGCTTCGGCAGGTGGTTCAATCCAGTATTTTCCGTTTAATACAAATTTGAATTTTCTGATTTCTCCTTTCTTGCCCAGGCTTTTTTTGCTTAAAACAATAGAATACAGTTTACTATCTGTTTTTTTCAAAATATACTGAGAATTGTCAGGGCTCCAGCCATTAAAATCACCAGCAAGGTTCACTTGTTTAATTTCATTTCTACGCTGATCCAGATTAATATTCAATCCGCCAACTTTTATCGTTTTTTGTTCACCAAAAATGAACCGGATAGAATCTCCTTTATCCTGGTACCCATATGAGGTTGAAGATTGAAAATAGATTGTTTCCGGTTTATTTTTAAAACCAGAACCTAGTATAAGTAGAAAAAGAATAAATGGAATATGTTTATGCATTAATAAATGTAGACAAGGCTTTTTGAAAAAAGAATAGGCTGCTATATTTCTATCATTTTATTAACAAAAATTAGTATTCAGCCAAAAATGTGGTTGAACGGCTTCTTTAGACCTGCTTTTATTTTCAATACTGTAATTATAAATTTAAGCCTGTATTTTTGCCGACTGCTTAAAAGAAATCGACTAATGACTGACCGGGGTAGACATACATTCACTTTAACGATTGCATTACTTGTTATCAATTTTTCGGTTAATATATTGCCGGCAAAAGCACAAACCGATACAACACAGCCACACAAATGGCATTCTCAGTTGCTTCCCGTTATTATGCGATCTGTTGAAACAGATTGGTCTGGTGGTGCTGTTCTTTCTTCTACTTTCCATTTAAAATTAAAAGATACTGTTACCAGGACTTCCAACATGCAGGCACTGGTTTTGTATACAGTAAAGAAACAATTTATTGCTGCACTAAATGGGTCAACCTATTTTACCAATGAAAAATATATACTGAACTACCAGGTTTCTTTCAGTTCATTTCCTGATAAATTCTGGGGTTTGGGGCAAAATGCACCAGATAGTAACGAAGAGGCTTATAGTTACCGGCAGTATTATATTTATATGCACCTCTTAAGAAAATTAGGGAATAATTTTTTTGCAGGCGGATTATTTGAGTTGCAGCATGTAGGTCATATTAACTATATTTCCGGAGGACTTTTTGATAAGGAACAGGTTGCAGGAAGAAAGGGATACCTGATTTCAGGATTAGGGGGAAGCATTACCTATGATAACCGGAAAGATGCTTTTGCACCAGATCAGGGCAATTTTATTCAGTTTTATTTTAACCATTTTGATAGAATTTTTGGTTCGGATTATAACTATACCAATCTTGTTATTGATGCCAGAAAATTTTTCAGGGTATATAAGGAACAGGTATTGGCTATACAGGCCTATAGTTTCAGTAATATCGGGGATTCTATACCTGTTAGAAGCCTGGCAACATTTGGAGGTTCGTCCAGCATGCGAGGGTTTTATGATGGTAGGTACCGGGATAAAAATCAGCTGGTAATTCAGGCAGAATACAGAATGCCCGTCATAAAAAGGGTGGGTGTGGTTTTATTTGGAAGTTTTGGAGATATCGGGCACACATTATTTGATTATTCTTTCAACAATCTTAAATATGCTTATGGAGCAGGGTTACGTTTTGCACTAACCAAAAAAGAAAAATTGAATCTGAGGCTGGATTATGGAATTGGACAACACCATAATGACGGTCTCTATTTTCAGCTTGGAGAAGCTTTTTAACCCTGTGTAAGTATATACTTTTTTATGATAAACCTTGAGAACCAGAAACAGCAATAAGCAAAAATGGGTGCTGCTGCAACATCAATGGTATAATGTACATGTTGAAACAATACCATTGCTGCAAGAATTAGAGTTGTTAACTGCATAATCTTTTTATACACTTTATTATAGATGCAAAGGCTTATTAAGAATTGTGTACTTACATGGCCTGAATAAAAGAGGTCTTTCCGGATGAATGTTCCGCCATAAAAAATATTACTTAACGGATCTGTAAGTGGAATTAAACCCTGAGGAGCTTCCAGTGGAAGCAAACTGATTGTAATAATCCTGGTTATACAGAGAATGATATAGGCCCATAAAAAGAGTGCAAATACATAGGGCCTTTTCAGGCATTTGTAGATAATGATTCCAGTACCTCCCCATATCAGTATAAAAATAGGGATAGATAAGTCGAAAGCTGGAAGAAGATTGAGCAGCAAATCATTTAACAGTAAGCCTTGCTTTTTCTCTATATATGCAAAAAAAACGGGGAAAATCAAAAGTATTGACAGTAGTACTGATAGTCCTGTTATTATTGTAAATAAAATTGTTTTATTTTTCCAGATTTCTTTCCAGCCAATTGAAACTCTATCATTTTTTTGAACCATAATTAATACGTAAATGATTTAGCGGTGCAAGTTACGCTTGTCTGTTTTAATGTGAAGAAGGAATATTACTACCGGTAGGAGTCTTAAATTACTACTAGTAGCCAATGGGGTTTTGATTGAATTTATTTTTATAAAAAAGCCCTGCACAGACAAGGCTTTTTTATTGATATTATCTGAAAAATTAATGCTGCTCTAAATAACTCTCAACAGGTTCACAGGCACAAATTAAATTTCTGTCACCATGGGTATTATTAACCCTTGAAACTGAAGGCCAGAATTTATTCTGAGAAGTATAGTATAAAGGAAAAGCAGCTTGCTGACGGGTATACAAATGATTCCATTCATCCGCACAGATTACTGCCTGTGTATGTGGTGCATTTTTCAATGGATTATCTGTTTTATCCATTCTACCTTCTTCTATCATTTTGATTTCTTCAAAGATGGAGATGAGGGCATCACAGAAACGGTCCAGCTCTGCCTTATCTTCACTTTCAGTTGGCTCAATCATGATGGTTCCGGGAACGGGGAAGCCCATGGTAGGAGCATGAAATGCATAATCCATCAAACGTTTGGCCACATCTTCAGCTTCAATTCCTGAAGTTGCTTTAAAGGGCCGGAGGTCTACAATAAATTCATGTGCACAGGTGCCGTTAAGCCCTGTATACAAAACTTTGAAATATTTTTCCAGTCTTGCCTTCATATAGTTGGCATTCAGGATAGCATATTCAGTTGATTTCCTGACCCCGTCGAAACCCAGCATTTTAATATAGGCATAGCTGATCAGCAGAATACTGGCTGATCCATATGGAGCAGCACTTACTGCAGCAGATCCGTTTAAAGCAATATGGCCGGGTAAATAATTTTTCAGATGAGCCGCCACACAAATCGGGCCTACTCCAGGGCCTCCACCACCATGCGGTATCGCAAATGTTTTATGCAGGTTTAAATGACAAACATCTGCACCAATGGCGGCAGGTGAAGTTAAACCCACCTGGGCATTCATATTGGCCCCATCCATATACACCTGCCCACCAAACTGATGAATGGTATTGCAGATTTCCTTAATCCCCTCTTCGAATACACCGAAAGTTGAAGGATAGGTAACCATCAGGGCTCCGAGTGTGTCTTTATATTGTTCTGCTTTTGCCTTCAAATCTGAAATGTCAATCGTGCCATCTTCATTACTTTTCACTACCACTACTTTCATTCCCGCCATCACTGCACTGGCCGGGTTGGTGCCGTGGGCAGAAATTGGAATCAGCACCACATTACGGTGAGCATTGCCATTTGCCTTGTGGAAACCCATAATAGTTAGTAATCCGGCAAATTCACCATTTGCACCACTATTGGGTTGAAGGCTACAGGCATCAAAACCAGTGATTGCACATAAATACTGGCTTAATTCTTCAATAATCTGCAGGTATCCCTTTGTCTGGCTGGCCGGTGCAAAAGGGTGTATACTGCTGAATTCAGGCCAGCTTACCGGTATCATTTCTGTGGCAGCATTTAATTTCATGGTGCAACTGCCTAAAGTGATCATACTGGTATTCAGAGAAAGATCTTTATTTTCCAGGGATTTGATATATCGCATCATCTGACTTTCGCTGTGATGCGTATTAAATACCGGGTGTAAAAGGTACGGTGAGGTTCTTGCAGCAAAACCTGGAATTGCTGTTAAAGCATCTTCATTGTCAAACCCAACTTCTGCTTCATCCATGCCCAGTGAGGATGCAAAAACATAAACGATGTCTAAAATATCTTTCTGTGTGGTGGTTTCGTCGATGGAAATACCAATCAGACCTTTATTAATATACCTGAAATTTATTTCATTTTGTTCGGCATATGGTCGAATTTTTTCTGCATCTGCAGGAATCAGCAGGGTATCAAAAAAGAAAGTATTACTATTTTCAAAACCAATAGCTTTCAGCTCTTCACTCAATGTTTTAGCCAGGAAAGCAATTCTTAAAGCGATATTTTTCAACCCCTCTGGTCCATGATAAACGGCATACATGGCAGCCATATTGGCCAGTAAAGCTTGTGCTGTACAGATATTGGAAGTGGCTTTTTCCCGTTTAATATGTTGCTCACGGGTTTGCAAAGCCATGCGTAAAGCACGTTTGCCGGTAGCATCTACACTCACTCCAATTAATCGGCCGGGCATCCCGCGTTTAAACTCATCCCTGGTTGCAAAGAAAGCCGCATGCGGCCCTCCAAATCCTAACGGAACTCCAAAACGTTGTGCTGAACCCAGGGCAATATCTGCCCCCAGTTCTCCGGGAGATGTCAATAGGGTTAAAGCCAATAAATCAGTAGCCATTACCACATATCCGTTGACAGCATGTACGTTAGCAATAAACCCCCGGTAATCTTCAATTGAGCCATTACTGTTAGGATATTGTATAATAGCTCCGAAATAAGTATTATCCAGTAATACATTTGTATAGTTACCCGATACAATTTCCACACCAATAGGGGTAGCCCTTGTTTTGAGCAGGTCCAATGTTTGCGGGAAAACAGATTCGTCAGCAAAAAATTTCTTTTTTTCCGGATTATTAACCTGATGAAAGAGCATTGCCATTGCTTCAGCAGCAGCAGTAGCTTCATCCAACAGGGATGCATTCGCAATCTGTAAACCGGTCAGATCAGTAACCAGGGTCTGAAAATTCAGCAGGCTTTCCAATCTTCCCTGCGAAATTTCAGCCTGATAAGGTGTGTATTGAGTATACCAGCCCGGGTTTTCGAATACATTTCTTAGAATTACACTGGGAGTGATAGTATTATAATATCCCTGCCCGATATAAGTTCTGAAAACTTTATTGAGCGATGCAATATGTTTTACCTGATGTAAAAATTCTGATTCACTAATGGCTGCAGGTAATTGAAGATTGTTTTGTAAGCGGATAGAAGCTGGCACTGTTTTACTGATTAAAGATTCCAGGCTATCTGCTCCAATAGCTTCAAGCATGGTTTGGGTGTCATTTTCATCCGGTCCAATATGTCTTCTGCTAAATTCGGTGTTTTGATACTGAAATAAATTCATATAATATTTGTTGACCACTTTTAAGAATTTGCAAATTTACGTGCTTTTCTCTTTCATCCTCATTTGTTCGCTGGTTTGTCTGGAACCATCATGGCTGTAACCAGGGGGGCCGAACAGGTATAAAAACCTATGTTTAAGGGAAATGCCCGGTTGAAAAACATCTTTAATAATAGAAAACCATTCATGGAAAATGATGTTTACAGGGTCTGTATCTTTTAAATTAGTTGTTAAACCGTAACGGATAGGCTGATAAGTTTCAGCACTTAATTCTGACTGAAAAGTTCCGAAAAGTTTATCCCATATAATTAAAAACATGCCCATATTCTTATCCAGGTATTTAGGGTTGGATCCATGATGTACCCTGTGATGGGAGGGGGTAACCAGAAAGTATTCCAGCCAGCCCATTTTACGGATATATTCAGTATGTACAAAAATGCCCCATATTTGTGTAGCTGCATACATAAAAGCAATATCCAAAGGCTTAAACCCACACCAGGCAATAGGTATAAAATAAAAAAATCGGTATAGTGGTTGAAAAACAGAAGAACGGAACCCTACAGTAAAATTCATCAACTGAGAACTGTGGTGAGTTACATGTGTTGCCCAGAAAAAGCGTATTTCATGGTCGAACCGGTGAAGCCAGTAATACATACAATCTTCAAATAAGGTTAAGCAGATCCAGTAAGCTAAGCCTTCCTGCCAGTGAATGGCAGACCTGCTATAGAAATACTGTAAAAAGGCCAGAGAAACGATTCTGAACGCGAGGTCTAACCCTCCGTTTAACAACATCAGGTAAAAATTGGTGAGGCTGTCTTTTATGGTATAGCTTTTTTTATGCTGTAAATGAGAAAGGAGGATTTCGATACCAATAATACACAGGTAAAAGGGCGTAGATATCAAAATCAGCCATTGTTCACGAATACTTTCCATGTTTTAAAGGTTTGAAATTTTACCGGACGAAATTAAGATTTAGCGGGAAAGCATTTTCTTAAAATTATATTTGCAACAATTAAAATAAAAATGCAGGATAAAATATTTCAAAACTGGCAGAAGAAAAGTGCAGAAAAGCAAAAACAGTATAAGCAATACCTGCAACGTGCAACTAAGAATAATGTATTAAAACAATTACCGGAGCTGCATGAGGAAGCTTTTGAGAAAATCAACTGCCTGGAATGTGCTGCCTGTTGTAAACATTATTCTCCACGATTTAAAACACCGGATATAAAAAGGATCAGTAAGGTTTTACAGTTAAAGGAAAGCGTTTTTATTGAAACCTACCTGGTTTTGGATAATGAAGGTGATTATGTGGTAAAATCCACTCCCTGTCCTTTTTTAGGGGATGATAATTATTGCAGCATTTATGAAGACAGGCCATCAGATTGCCATCGTTTTCCTTATACTGATGAAGATGTACTGTTGAAAAGGCCGGTTATTACTTTGAAAAACTCAACATTTTGTCCGGCAGTTTATTATGTGCTCGAAAAATTGTTAGACAATAAAGGTTAAACCAGTTCTGAATAAGCAGCATCCAGGTTACTTTTTAATTGTTTAAATTCATCATTCCACTGGCCTGCATTGGGAATACTGGTAATCTGCAGGATTTCTTCTTTGGATTTTCCGGCTTTAATTTGTTTATCAACCAACGACAGCAGCTGTTCAATATAATTGGTCATTCCTTTCAAATCTTCTTTTCCACCAGTTACCTGGTTTTTACTTCCATGTCCGAAAATGAATAGGGTATCATCACTGAAGGTAGCTATCGTTTTGTCTAAAACAGTAATCCAGTTTTTAAAGGAAGCACCTGCTTTTTTGTCGATAAAAGGATAAACTTTATTAAACATCAAATCACCAAGGTGGGCAATATTGGCATGTTCAAAATGAATGATAGCATCTCCACTGGTATGAGCCGGACCGAAATAATAAGCTTTGATCTTTTCTTTTCCCAGTTTAGTTTTCCATTCTGTTTTAAATGTGATATCCTGGAATAGCTGTTTATCTTCTGATTTTTGCTCTGCTGCCACCCTTTTGTAATTAGAAAGGCAATTTTCCTGACCGATCACGTGTTCCACCAGGCCTTTAAAAGCTATATTGCCACCTGTATGGTCGCCATGATGATGGGTATTAATCAGCAGTTTAAAGGGTTGGTTACTTTGTTTTTTTAGCTCAGCAATTAAATGCTGTGCAGGATCAGTGAATTCAGTATCTACCACTATAATCCCATCTTTAGACAGATAGTAAGCAATAGTTCCCCCTTTTTCGGTAAAAATCCCCACATCATTTCTAAGGGAAGTAAGCTGGTATGCTGGCTGCTGTATCAATGCTGCAAATAGCTCTTTGGAACCAAGGCTTAACAAGCCGGCAGTCAGTGTTGTGTTTTTAAGAAAGGATCTTCTGTTCATAAAAATGGATTATGACTTCTAAATTACTGAACATATTTTAATATTCCATTTTCCTCAATTTTGGTGCTTTAATCAAGGTGCCAATCACTACCAGGAGGGTCATTGTACCACCAAATACAACAGAACTGACTACTCCCATTAGTTTAGCTGCAACTCCACTTTCAAATTGCCCCAGTTCATTACTGGAATTAATAAACATTGAATTGACACTCATTACCCTCCCCCGCATATGACTTGGGGTATTCAGTTGCAAAATAGTACCCCTGATCACCATACTGATACCATCCAATATGCCACTGAGCAATAAGGCTGCAAAAGAAAGGAGGAAGGAACGGGACAGCGCGAAAGTGATGATGCAAATTCCAAAACCTGCTACAGCATATAGTAATACCTTACCCTGTTTTCTGCGCAAAGGGAAAAAAGTAAGGGATAAGGTTATGATAATGGAACCGATGTCCGATGCCCCATTCAACCAGCCAAAACCTTCAGCCCCCACTTTAAGAATATCTTTTGCATATACCGGAATCATTGTTACTGCCCCTCCAAAAAAAACGGCAAATAAGTCCAGCGTTAGTGCTCCCAAAACTTCTTTTGTGTTTAATACAAAACGGAGGCCTTCTTTAACGCTTTCCCAGGTTTTCTTTTCATTTGTTACCTGTAATACAGGCTTTGGTTTAAGCTGGAACATGAAACAGGTACCTGTAAATACCAATAAGGAGATGACTGTTAATGTATAGCTGATACCAATACCTGCAATTAGTATTCCACCTAACACATGGCCTGCAACTGAAGCGGATAGCCAGGAGCCCTGGTTCCAGGTGGTGGCATTCTGTAGTACATTACGGGGGACAATGATACCAATAATAGTGCTGAATATTGGGCCGGTAAAAGCACGTATAATACCAGTGCAAAAGATAATTGTGAAAATAAAACCTGCAATCTGGTAATTACTGCACCTTGTTTTTATAATTGGAGTTGAAAGGAAAAAGAGGGCTAACGCACAACAAATGTACATGACAGCACCCCTCAACAACAATTTCCTTTTTTCGCTGATATCAATAATATGGCCTGCATAAAGGGCCAGTGAAACTGCAGGGATTACTTCTGAAAGTCCAATAATGCCAATAGCAATGGGAGCATTGGTTAAATCATATACCCACCACCCCACCAAAGTGCCCATCATTCTTAAACCCATAATATAGAAAAACCTTCCGAGCATAAGGTTTCTGTATTCTGAGTACTTTAATGCTTCAAAAGGGTCGTGTTGCTGCAGGCCTGTATTGTTCATGAGTTGATATTAACAGTAAAATCAGGGTAATGTATAATAAGATTGACCTTCTCCCTGGTCTTTTTCCAATGCATTCAATATCACCTGAAAATGTTGTTCATTTCCCAGAAAATCAGCGTTGCTGGCATCAATGAAAATGGTTTTGATATTGTGTTGTTTTATGTAACTCGTATAAGTTTCCTGAAGGTTAAACAAATAATCATCGGGAATGTTCTGTTCATATTCCCTTTTTCTCTTTTTTATATTCTGTTGCAGTTTATTAACAGGAGAATGAAGGTAAATCAGCATATCAGGAACTTCCAGCTGCTGGTGGATAATATCAAATAATTTCTGGTATAACCTGAATTCCTGTTCCGGTAAATTAACTTTTGCAAATAAAAGACATTTGGTAAAAATATAATCTGCTATGGTAAGACTTTGAAAGAGATCTTTCGACTTCAGCATTTCCTTTAATTGTTTATAGCGTTCTGCCATAAAAAAAAGTTCCAGTGGAAATGCATATTGCCCGGGATTCTCATAAAATTTAGGTAAAAATGGGTTGTCGGCAAATTCTTCAAGGATCAAACGGGCATTAAAATGTTTGGCAAGCAAGTGTGTTAGTGTTGTTTTACCAGCACCGATATTTCCCTCCACCGCTATAAAATGATAATTCATGGGAAACAAAAATAGAGACCCTCATTTAGTATTCTGAGAATATTTTTTCACATTCAATGCATCATTGCATTGGTCCAGTAATTCCAGTATGGTTTTTCCTAAAGTTGGATGAAGCATACTTCCAGCTATTTCAGCAAGCGGAATAAGAGCAAACCTTCTGTCAGGTAAAGCAGGATGTGGAATGGATAAATCCGGGGTTTCTATTTTAAGGTTTCCAATCAGCAGTATATCCAGGTCGATAATTCTGGGTCCATATTTCAGTATTCGCTTTCTTCCCATTTGGTTTTCAATTGCCAACAGGGTTTTAAGAAGTTCATGAGGAGCCAGGTTGGTTTGTATGCAGAGTACCTGGTTTAAAAAATCCGGCTGATCAGTTAAACCCCATGCCGCTGTTTCATAAATAGAAGATGTGCAGATTATTTTTCCACAAAACTGCTCAATCAGTTCAACTGCTGTTTGTAATTGTTGTTTCCGGTTGCCCAGATTTGCTCCGGTTAAAATAAAAGCTGTATACATTGTTTCCATTCTGTAGAAGCTGTAAAAGTAATCCGATTTGCTTTCTGAATGTTGCTCTCTTCAGGAATATATGATTTTTAAGCCGGAATAGGATTAATTAAAATACAGAAAATCAATGTTTTGTTTATAATAATGTTTAAGAATCGGTTTTAATGTCTTGAAAGGTTTCAAACTGAAAATTGACATAATTTTCATTTGAAAAGGAAAATAATAAAATAGATTTGTGACTTAATGAAAAAAGATATGAAAGGAAATTACAGCCAGATCAGAGCCATGTTGTCTATAACGAAAGGAAGCCTGATCGCCACTTTCCGCAGCCCTTCTGCTGTACTTTTCAGTATCGGGTTTCCCCTGATATTTATTTTGGTTTTTGGGTTTATTGGAAACAGCGGAGGATTTTCTCTAAATGTGGCATTGGATAAACATTCTGATACTACAAACCCGGTATATCAGATTATCCGGTCGATACCCAGTTTAAAATTTTCAGATAAGTCGGACCTTGAAATAAAAGAAGATCTTGAGAAAGGCAGAATTACTGCAGTTATTGAAATTCAGAAAACGGACCAGTCGAAAATACCTTATCATATTAATTTAAAAAGTTCAGAAGCTGTTAATCCGCAGAATCTGAATGTTTTACGGCAGATTATTTCCTCAGTGATAACCGGAGTAAATAAAAATCTCTATCCGGCTAACCCCAGTATTGCAACAGTTAGTGATCAGATAGAAAAAATTCCCGGACGTATTTACCGGACCATTGATTTCATATTACCCGGTCAGTTAGGTTTTTCATTATTAAGTGCCGGTGTATTCGGTGTAGCTTTTTTATTTTTCAATTTAAGGCAGCAGCTGGTTTTAAAAAGGTTTTATGCTACTCCAATCCGACGGTCCTATATCATACTTGGTGAAACACTGAGCAGGGTAATTTTTCAATTACTGACTTCCATTGTAATTATTGGAATAGGAAATATAGCATTTCATTTTACACTGGTTCATGGAATTGTAACATTCCTGGAAATAATGGTTTTAAGTTTTCTTGCTTTACTTGTTTTTATGGGTTTCGGATTTATTGTAAGCGGATTGGCCAAAAATGAAAATACCATTCCGCCCTTTGCCAATTTATTTACCCTGCCACAATTTTTACTGGCAGGTACGTTTTTCTCCATTGATAATTTTCCGGCCTGGTTACAACCACTTTGCCGGATTCTTCCCTTAACCCATTTTAATAATGCTATGCGGGATATTGCTTTTGAGGGTTCCAGTTTAGTGGATGTATGGAAAGACATGGGCGTTCTTGCATTATGGGGTGTGGCAGTTTATGCTGTGGCTATTAAAGTATTTAAATGGGAATAATTCAAAAAAGGCAACATGAAATATATTAAGCTTATCATTATCAGTTTTTTGTTTCTTTCATTATTGATTACTGGATTATCCCTTATTTTTCCTTCTACAGTAATAGTTTCCCGAGCCATGAATATGAATGCGCCGAAGGATTCTGTTATGGTATACCTTAAAGACTTTGAGGGATGGAAGCAATGGATTAAAGCTATGAATGACAGTTCCGTGGTCTTGATTTCAAAAACTGATGCCAATTTTGGAGGGACAGATGTGATGATTTCCAGGGTGGATGCGCAGGGCTTGTATACTAACTGGACCAGCAGAACGGGAAAAAAAATGACGGGCGAAATTCATTTGTTCAGTAATGCCAACTCGCCCAATATAACAGCGGTGCAATGGCAATTTGAACAAAAATTAAAATGGTATCCCTGGGAAAAGTTTGCAAGTTTAATGAGTGATAAAATAATGGGACCAATGATGGAAGCAAATTTGGATGAATTAAGGAAACTGGTGGAAAAGACTAAATAAATATTGTTTACACTGTCCGATTTATTAAATAACTGTTATTATTGATGAAATAATGCGTTTTATTGCAGGTTTTTGCTGTTATCACTTGATCCTCTAAATTTTTTACTGCATCTTTATTCCAGAATTAACAAATTCATGCATTAGTATGATTTGAGAGTATAAGAAAGATTAATTATTTTCATGTAATAGAGTATAACTAATAAATTAGTATAAATATATTTTTGACTTTGCTGATTTTAACATTAGTCCAAGCGTTGATTAGTGATTAAGTGAGAAGGCCCCTTTCCAGGGGCTTTCTATTTATATGTGATTATAGAACTATTCTGTAAAAATTTCAGATTTCTTTGTATGCCCTTCCATTTTGTTCTTTTCAGGGGAGAGTTTTTAAAAATTGTTTTAAAATTTATCTCACTTAATGCCTCCCATTCACGTGTTGAAAAATTGAGTATTTCCGGAATAGGTTCCCATTCTTTTTCTGATGTGGGTTTACTGAACCTGTTCCAGGGGCAAATATCCTGGCATACATCACAACCAAACATCCAGTTATTGAATTTATCTTTCATATTTTCCGGTAATAAAGCATCTTTGAGTTCAATGGTATAATAAGCAATGCAGCTGCTGCCATCAATGGTTTTATCAGGCAGAATTGCCTGGGTAGGGCAGGATTCCACACATTTATTGCAATTACCACAATAGTCTTTGGCAAATGGGTCGTCGTATTCAAGAGGAAGGTCTATTATTAGTGTTGCAATAAAAAAAAAGGAGCCGCTTTGTTTAGTTAAGAGATTGCCATTTCTGCCAATCCAACCCAAACCCGATTTTACTGCCCAGGCTCTCTCCAGAACCGGAGCAGAGTCTACAAATCCCCTTCCATTGATTTCGCCAATTGATTCCTGCATGCGTAGCAGTAACTTTTTTAATTTATGGCGGATTACTTCATGATAATCTTTGCCATATGCATATTTTGATATTTTTGGGCTGTCCTGATTCTGCTGCCTGTTGGGATAATAATTCATCATAAGTGTAATGACGCTTTTGGCATCTGGCACCAGTAATGCAGGATTAGTCCTCAAGTCAAAATGGTTTTCCATAAACTGCATTTTCCCATGAAAACCTTTTTTTAACCATTGTTCCAGCCGCCTGGCATCTTCATGTAATGGTTCAGCTTTTGCTATTCCGCAATAATCAAAACCCATTTCAGCTGCCCATTTTTTAATATAATTAGTATGATTTTTATCAGGCATAATAATAATAAATTTAGTAATATTGGTCTTTTAAGGATTTGATATTAATAATTATTCTATGAAATATATATTCAGGATTTCGACCATTCTTTTCATATCATTTCAATTTAATTTGGTTTCCGCCCAAAAGTCATTTGAGTACAAGTTTAATGAAATTAAGCCAGAGGATTTTTCAATTCAGGCTCCTGTAACTGATTCCGGGGCAGAAGCTATCGTATTGGCAGATGTAGGCAGTACAGAATTTGAAGGTAATAATAATGGTTATTTTACCATGATTTTCAAGCAGCATGAACGTATTTTGTTAAAGAGCAGGAATGCATTTGAAGAAGCTACAGTAAAGCTTACGTTGTACAATTATAGTGCTTCATACGAAGAAAGGCTGGAAAATCTGGAAGCATCAACCTATAAGCTGGTAAATGGTAAAATTGAAATTACAAAACTTGAGAAGTCTTCTGTTTTTAAGGAAAAGCTTGGTAAGTTTCTGGTTACTTATAAATTTACCCTTCCCAATCTTTCAGAGGGTTGTATTATTGATTATCATTTTGAAATAAAGTCACCTTTTAACAATAATAATATCCGGGGATGGAATTTTCAGGGGAAATACCCCGTATTATGGAGTGATTATAAAGTGAATATTCCACCATTTTTTAAATACTATACCTATACTCAGGGATACCTGCCGTTTACAATTGACACTTCTGGATTTAATTTCAAAAATTATACTATTGTAGCCCAGGGTGACGCATTGTCCTCAAGTTCAGTATACCAATTATCCGGAGATGCAAAATGGTATCGCTGGGCTATCAAGGATATACCTGCATTTAAAAAAGAATCTTATCTGACTACATCTTCTAATTACGTTTCTAAAGTTAATTTTCAATTAATTTCAATTAAGTATAGTGATACTTATTCAAAACAAATTCTTAAAGATTGGGTAACAACCATTGATGACCTTATTAAAGATGAGGATTTTGGTTTAGCGCTTTCCGATAATAATGGATGGTTAAGTGCTGATATTAAACGGATAACAAATGGAGGAACGGGATTGGAAGCTGCTAAAAAGCTATTTGCATTTGTCCGGGAAAATTTCACTTGTGATGATCATGATGCTATCTATTTATCCCAGCCTTTAAAGAAAACTTTTCAAACCCGGAAGGGTAATGTTGCAGATATTAATCTATTGCTGACCGCTATTTTGTTACATGAAAGTTTTGATGTACATCCGGTATTGATCAGTACCCGGGATCATGGATTTCCAAAGGAAACAATCAGCCGGCTTAACCAGTTTAATTATGTAATCACAAAATTAAATTTAGATTCTGCCTCCTATTTGCTGGATGCATCGGTACCCCGTCTTGGTTTTGGTAATTTGCCTGAAGAATGTTACAATGGAAATGGAAGATTGGTAGATAAGATGCCTTATGTAATTCCGGTTTCAGCAGATTCTCTGATTGAATCAAAGTTCACACTCCTTAATTTAATAAATGAAGGAAAGGATGGACTGAAAGGTTCCTTAACTACTAATCTGGGCTCATTTGAATCATTGAAATTAAGGGATGAATTGTCTAAAAAGAAAACAGAAGAATATACAAAAGACTTGCAGAAAGGTTTTTCTTCTGAGATAACAGCTTCCAATATTATAATAGATTCTTTGAAAAACTATGAAGATCCAATAGCTATTAAGATGGATTTAAGTATGAAATTTGATGAGGATATTGTGTATTTCAGTCCGCTTTTAAATGAAGCCTGGAAGAACAATCCTTTTACTTCAGCTGAACGAAAATATCCGGTTGAGATGCCTTATAAAATTAATGAAATGTTTACTCTTTACATGGAAATACCTGATGGTTATAAAGTGGATGAATTACCCAAGTCTGCCAGGGTAAAACTGAATGAAGATGAAGGTATGTTTCAATATTTAACAGGAACAAATGATGGAGTTGTGCAGGTTCAGGTGAAACTGGTATTAAATAAAGCTAATTTTCAGCCCCAGGATTATGCAACTTTGAGAGAGTTTTTTACTTATGTAGTTAAAAAGGAGTCAGAACAAATTGTATTTAAAAAGAAATAAGTCTATTAACCCATGAAAAAAATATTTCTTTTCTGTTTTGCAATGGCAGGATACTTATTATATGCACAGGATTACCGGGTATCATTAATACCCGATTCTTTGAAAGATGATGCCAATGTTGTAAAGCGTATAGACAATACAGATATTACTATTAAAGGGAATGACAAAGCTGTGATTATACATAAATGGGCTTATACCATTCTCAATGAAGCCGGTGAGCATTTTTCAGTATACCGTAATGATTATGACCAGTTTCAATCTCTAAATGATATTACTGGCAAAATGTATGATGCCAATGGTAAACTAATCAAAACGATTCATAAAAAGGATATTGTAGATATGTCCATAAATGATGGGGAAAGCCTGGTTAATGATGCCAGGCTGAAAGTATTTGCCTTTTATAATAAAGTTTACCCATATACTGTAGAGTTTGAAGATGAAGTGGTTTTGAAAGGTATTTTTACTTTGCCTTCATGGCAGCCTGTAAATGCCGAGAAATTGTCTATTATGGAAAGCCATTTTTTTGTGGAGACCCCCTCAGGATATTTGCTTCGGTACAAACAATTTTGTTATAACGGATTACCATTGAAAGATTCCAATGATAAAAGGATTATTTATCAATGGAAATTAACTGGTAAAAAAGCAATCAGGGAAGAAATATTCCAGCCGGATTGGATGGAGATAACCCCCAATGTTTTGCTGGCTCCCACCAATTTTGAATTTGCAGGATATAAAGGCAATATGGAAAACTGGAAAAATTTCGGATTGTTTCTAACAGAACTGATTAAAAACCGCCAGGTTTTACCTGATAATCTAAAGCAGGAAGTGCATAAACTGACAGATGGTTTAAAAAATGAAGAAAAGGTAAAAGTACTGTATAAATATTTGCAGGATAATACCAGGTATATTGGGATTCAGTTGGGAATTGGAGGTTGGCAGCCCTTTGATGCAGCGTATGTGTCTAAATACAAATATGGCGATTGTAAGGCCTTGAGCAATTTTATGGTTAGCCTTTTAAAAGAGGCAGGGGTAAAAGCAAATTATGTAACTATTTACAATGATGATTCCTTTAAAGGTGCTTATGATGATTTTCCGATGAATCTGTTTAACCATGTTATTGCTTGTGTGCCATCTCAAAAAGATACCATCTGGCTTGAATGTACCAACCAGACGGTAAGCCTGGGTTTTCTGGGTGAATCATCCAGTAACAGAAATGCCCTGTTAATTGATGAAGATGGCGGACACCTGGTAAGAACACCTGTGTATGAGAAAAAAGACAATCAGAAAATACGAAAAATAGATGCTGTAGTGGATGCTGACGGGAACCTTGAAGCTAATATTCACACTTTTTTTTCAGGAATTGCACAGGAATCGATACATGGTCTTTTTTATCATTTCAACAAGGAGGAACAGGAAAAATATTTAAATAAAGTGATCAATTTGCCAACTTACAAAGTTGAAAAAGTTAGTTTTAAAGAAACCCGGGACAGGATTCCAGCTATGGATGAATTTATCAATCTGAATTCATCCAATTATGCTGCTGTAACCGGAAAAAGATTATTTGTACAACCAGATATTATTAATGTAGAGCAAAAACTTCCTTCAGATAGACCCAGACAGTTTGATGTGCTGATACCTTATGCCTATAATGAAGTGGACAGTATCACAATCGTTATACCTAAGTTTTACAGCATTGAAACCTTACCCAAAAATATGTCTGTTAGCAATAAATTTGGTTCCTATTCCACCAACTACACTGTATCTGGAAATTCCATTCAGTTAATAAGGGTTCAGGTACACAATGCTATTCACCTGCCACCGGAAGAATATGATGCACTGGTAAAATTTTATGATATAATGTATAAAACAGACAGGGCTAAAATTGTTTTCGTAAAAAACGACAACTGATTATTCTTCCAAATGTAATTTGTGAAAAAAACGATGAGCCAGAGGCGCAATCAGTATTCCGATATTGGTTATAAACGCAACACCACTAAACAGTGCATAAAAGGAAGAGAAATATTTTCCTGCATTGGTTTTAATGTCAACAACCGGACCCATTCCGCTTAAAATCATGGAAGCATTATGAAGGGCATCTATCCATTCCATTGGTCCTAAAAAGTGATAACCAAAGATGCCGAAGCCAAGACAAACCGCAAGGATGAAACTTGCAAAGAGCATATTCCATAAAACCCTTTGTATAAATAAATGCCTAGGTAAAAGGGATTCCCTTTTATGTTCGAACCTTAAAATGTGGTATCGTTTTTTTTTATGTATGGTGGATGTTGCCATTTAATTACATTTTTCAGAGATGATAATCTGATCAATTGAATCCAGGATATCTGCATAAATGTTTTTCCTGTTTTCCCCGCTTTGCAGGGTTTTGGTAAAAAGCACAAAAGCATATCCCCTGCAATTATCAATCAAAGGCCAGGAGCCAAATAATCCAGGGCAACTGATAACTTCACCCTGATTATCAGCATCTTTAGAAATCAACCATTCTCCCAGTCCATAACTGTATCCTTCAGTTGCTTTCGGAGTATATTTTATAGTTGCAGGGTCAATTTGTTGCTTTTCCATTTCTTTAATAGCCGACTCACTTAAAATACGTTTGTCCTTAAATATCCCTTTATGTAAAATCATGGTAAGGAAATTCAGATAGTCTTCCGGGCAGGATTTAGCACCTCCGGATGGGTTGGGAGGTAAATTGTAGTTTTCATTTTGAAAAGTAGTAACACGCATGCCCATTGGCCTGAATATTTTTTCCAGCATCAGTTGGTTAAAATTTTTCTTTGTTACTATTTCGCAAATCCTGGCAGCTATATTTAATCCAATATCCCCATAATAAAACCCGGTACCCGGATTAAAATCAATTTCTTTTTTGGCAAATGAATTCACTTCCTCTTCAAGGGAAGCGTATTTTTTTCTTTCCAGGATATTCATTAAAGAAGGTTGTTCCTGTTTAATACCAGTCTGATGGCTTAAACAATGCCTGATGGTTATATATGATTTTCTATATGTAGCAAACAGTGGAATATAGTTGCTTACCTTATCATCCAGTGAAATTTTACCCTCATCTACTAAGGTCATTATCATGGCAGTGGTAAGCCATTTACTGCAACTTGCAATAGGGATAGTAGTTCGTTTATCAAATTCCCCTATTTTCTTTTCAAATATAACCTTATTGTCTTTATAAAGAAGGGCTACTATATTACCTCCCAATTCTTTGGAATGGGATTCCAGTTTTTTATTCAGGACAGTAAAATCATATTGACTGAAGGCTGACTGAAAAAAGAGCAGAAAAATGAATACTGGACTGCATTTGCGGCAGATAAACCCAAAAAAGCGTGACATTATTACCTGTTTTAAGATGTGGATTATAGTTTGTGAAATTAATTGAAATTTGAGTTGTATCCATCATGGATGCCTATTTAACTTTTTAATTGAATAGGTTTATGATTGGTGAATTCTAATATTAATCAATAAAAAAATAAATTAACCATATGAACTTGAATAACTATACCATAAAAGCGCAGGAAATTATACAGGCTGCACAACAGGAAGCTTTCAATAACAATAATCCGGTTATAGAAACTAATCACCTGTTAAAAGCATTGCTAAAAGATGATGACAGTTCTATAGAATATCTGTTAAAGAAGAATAATGTAAACACTGCATTTGTGCGCAGTAAAATAGACGAATCTATTAACCGCCTGCCTAAAGTGAACGGAACAGAACCCGCTCAAAGTATCGGGCGTGATATGAACAATGCATTGCTGAAGGCAAATGCATCTATGAAGCAGTTTAAAGATGAGTTTGTTAGTGTGGAGCACCTGCTTCTGGGATTGCTATTAACCAATGATGATAGCGGTAAAACACTGAAAGATGCAGGACTTACTGAAAAAGGACTGGTTACTGCTATTAAAGATTTAAGAAAAGGGGATACCGTTAAAAGCCAGTCACAAAATACGCAGTATAACAGCCTGCAGAAATATGCCAGGAATCTTAATGATATGGCCAGAAACGGAAAGTTAGATCCGGTTATAGGACGTGATGAAGAGATCCGGAGAACCTTACATATTTTAACCAGAAGGTCTAAAAATAATCCGATTCTTGTAGGCGAACCTGGTGTAGGTAAAACAGCAATTGCAGAAGGACTCGCTATGCGAATGATAAATGGTGATGTGCCTGATAATCTGAAGAATAAGATTATTTATGCATTGGATATGGGACAACTGATCGCCGGAGCCAAATATAAGGGAGAGTTTGAAGAAAGATTGAAAGCAGTAGTAAAGGAAGTAGCTGAAAGTGATGGTGAAATTATTCTGTTTATTGATGAAATCCATACACTTGTTGGTGCAGGTGGTGGTGAAGGTGCCATGGATGCAGCAAATATTCTTAAACCAGCATTGGCCAGGGGAGAATTGAGGGCAATTGGTGCAACTACATTAAGTGAATACCAGAAATATTTTGAAAAAGATAAAGCACTGGAACGCCGTTTCCAGAAAGTAATGATTGATGAACCCAGTATTGAGGATGCTATTTCCATTTTAAGGGGGTTAAAAGACCGGTATGAAACACATCATCATGTGCGTATTAAAGACGAAGCTATTATTGCTGCAGTGGAATTATCCAACCGTTATATTACCGATCGTTTTCTTCCGGATAAGGCAATTGACCTGATTGATGAAAGTGCCGCCAAACTAAGATTGGAAATGAATAGTATGCCAGAAGAACTGGATTTTCTGGAAAGGCAAATCCGCCAGCTTGAAATTGAAAGAGAAGCAATAAAAAGAGAAAATGATGAAGTGAAACTGAAAGAGCTGAATACAGAAATTGCCAATTTAATAGTGCAAAGAGACACTTTCAGAGCAAAATGGAAAGATGAAAAAGAATTGGTAGAAAAAGTGCAAAATGCCAAAGCTGCTATTGAAGATTTAAAATTAGAAGCTGATCAGGCTGAAAGAAACGGAGATTATGGAAAAGTGGCTGAAATCAGATATGGGAAAGTAAAAGAACAGGAACAACTGATTCAACAGTTGAGCGATAAATTATCGGCAATAACAGATAAACGCCTGATGAAAGAAGAAGTGGACGCAGAAGATATTGCGGAAAATGTTGCCAAAGCTACTGGAATACCTGTGAATAAAATGCTGCAGGGTGATAAGGAAAAACTGTTGAATCTGGAAGAACTCCTTCATGAAAGAGTAGTGGGGCAGGATGAGGCAATTACTGCAGTTGCTGATGCTATCAGAAGGAGCAGGGCCGGATTACAGGATCCCAAAAAACCAATTGGTTCCTTTATTTTCCTGGGAACAACCGGAGTGGGTAAAACTGAACTGGCAAAAGCTCTGGCTGAGTTTTTATTTGATGATGAGAGTATGATGACCAGGATTGATATGAGTGAATACCAGGAAAAACATACTGTATCCAGATTGGTAGGGGCACCTCCGGGTTATATTGGATACGAGGAAGGTGGTCAGCTTACAGAAGCAGTTCGCAGAAAACCATATTCTGTTGTTTTACTGGATGAGATTGAAAAAGCACATCCGGATGTTTTTAATGTTTTACTGCAGGTACTGGACGATGGCAGGTTAACAGATAATAAGGGTAGGTTGGTCAATTTCAAGAACACCATCATTATCATGACCTCTAATATGGGAAGCCAGATTATCCAGGAGGCTTTTGAAAAAGTGAATGAAAATAATATGGATGCTGTTCTCGAAAAAACAAAAGCTGAAGTGATGATTTTGCTCAGACAAACTATCAGGCCCGAATTTCTGAACAGGATTGATGAAGTGATTATGTTCCAGCCACTCATGAAAAAAGAGATTAAAGGAATTATTACGATTCAGCTTAAACAGTTGAAAAAAATGGTGAGCAATAATGGAATAGAGCTGGAATTCAGTGACTACCTTTTGGATTTTCTCGCTGAAAATGGCTATGACCCTCAGTTTGGAGCAAGACCCCTGAAAAGACTGATACAAAAAGAAATTGTGAACCGGTTAAGTAAAAAGATTCTGGCAGGTGAAATTGATAAAACTAAAAAAGTATTGGTAGATGTGTTTGATGGCATTGTAGTTTTTAGAAATGAATAATAAAAGGCCCCGTTTAGGGGCTTTTTTATTTAAAATATCTTGCAAATTGAATTTAATTGAGGAAATTAGTTAAAATTAGTATATTTATAACAGGATAATTCCCCCATTTTATTTTCTGAGAATTGGATAAATATTCAAATAAAAAATTGCAAATAATTTATTATTGATTAAAGATAAATTCTTTCCATGTCCTGGAACATTACATTAATAAAGGAAAAGAGGTATGTTCAGATTTCTTACGCTGGAATTGTCACTGCTCAAGATCTTGCAGAAGGTGCCCGGGCAGTATTAGAACTTGGTATTGAACATAATTTTACAAGATGCCTGACTGATTGTATGCAGATTGAGGTTCCTCCGGATGTAAGAAGCATGTATGAAAACCTGATCTACTTTTTTGATAAAGTAGAATTAAATAAATCATATAGAGAAGCAATGATTTTGCCTGTTAATAAAAAAGCAGCAGAATATGTTTTGTTTTATGAGGTTGCCTGTTCTAACAGAGGTTATACAGTAAAGACATTTGAAACTGATAAGGAGGCTATTGCCTGGTTGATTTCCTGAAATTGAAAGAGTTATTTAAAAATTCATTAAAAAAATAAAGCCCCGGTAACGGGGCTTTAATGATTTGTAACAATTACAAATTACCAACGGCTGTTGCTGAAAGAGCGTTTGTTATTGCTTCTTTCTTCACGTGGTTTGGCTTCTGTAACGTTAATGGCGCGACCTTCTACGATACCACCATTTAATTCAGCGATTGCTTTTTTAGCAGCTTCGTCATCAGACATTTCAACAAAACCAAAGCCACGGCTACGGTTAGTCATTTTGTCTGTGATTACTTTAGCAGAAACGATTTCACCATAGTTTTCAAAGAAACCTCTTAAGTCTTCATCTTCTACGTTGAAGCTTAAATTTGATACATAAATGTTCATCTTAAAAAAGATTTTGAATAAAAAAAATACTTGAGATAAAGCTGGTGTAAAGAAGAATAAACTTTTAGCAGAAAATGCTTAGCAGAAAACTTGTTCACTTACCAAATGCAAAAAACTCAAATTGACGGTGCAAATGTAGTTGAATTTATTAATAATCATCTTTTTATTTTGCATTTATAGAATTATGTGTTATTATAATAGGTAAATAAGGGGTTTGATATTTAAAAAGTACAGGAATCCTGTTAAATAGTTGATACATGAATTGATTAACTTTATTAAATAATCATTTATTAAATAATATTTTATTAAATGATGAGAAACACGAAGAGGTTTCAATCCTTTTTATAAATTAGTTGCATATTTTGGAGATTCTTTTGATAAAAAGAGTACAGAAAATGAAAAAGGTTCACCTGGTTTTGGGTAGTGGAGGAGCAAGGGGAATGGCCCATATTGGAGTAATCGAAAATTTACTGCAGGATGGGTATGAAATAGTTGAAGTAATTGGCTGTTCCATGGGTGCAGTTGTGGGTGCAATGTATTGCGCCGGTTTTCTGAATGAATATAAAAACTGGTTACTGGGCCTTACAAAAACGAGTGTATTCAGTCTTTTTGATCTTACATTTACTATGCAGGGATTTGTTAAGGGGGAAAGGATTTTTAATAAACTGCAGGAGCTGACTGGGGATAGAAATATTGAAGACCTATTAACACCCTTTACTGCAGTTGCTACAGATATGGTACTTAAACAGGAAAAACACTTTACTTCTGGTAATCTGTATAAAGCTTTAAGGGCTTCCATTGCAATTCCCGGAGTATTTACTCCGGTGGTGCACGAAAGTTCTGTTCTGGTAGATGGAGGTGTATTAAATCCTTTACCTGTAAATTTGGTTCATAAAGCAGACAATGCTATACTGGTGGCTGTTAATTTAAACGGACCTGCCGTACAGTTGGATAAGCCAGAAATAAGGGAACCCGACAGTAATAATTATTGGGAATGGTTGTCTAAATTTTCTATAAACAGCAGGAAAGAATTGACAGAGGATCAAAAAACTAATATACCAAGGTTAAGTTTATTTGACCTGATTAATACTTCCTATGATTTTACACAGGACAGGCTGACAGAACTAATGATTCATTATCATCAACCTGACCTAATTATCGAAATTCCAAGGAATAGTTGCAGCACTTTTGAATTTTACAGGGCTAAAGAATTAATAGAAGCTGGTAAAAATGCATATAATAGAGCAAAGCTGGGAAAAGCAAGTGAATAAACCTGCAAAACTCATTTTTTAAGGTTAAATTCTTTCGTTATTTCATATTATTAAATTCATCCATTATGATGCATCCTTATCAATATGTTTCAGCTGAAGAAGCTTTGTCTGTTATAGAAAGCAATTGCAGGGTTTTTGTTCATGGAAGTGCCTGCACCCCAATTTATTTATTACAGGAACTGGCAAAGCAAAGCCACAGGCTCAGCAATGTTGAAATTGTTTCTATTACGCTTCGCGGGGATATTGAAATTGACAAACCTGAATATGGGCATTCCTTTTATATCAATTCCATGTTTGTATCAGGATCTGTAAGAAAAGCAATTGCAGAAGGAAGGGGGGATTATATCCCTATTTTTTTAAGTGATATTCCTGATGTTTTCCGGAAAAAAATTCTTCCTATTGATGTGGCATTGGTGCAGGTTTCGGTTCCGGATGCACATGGTTACTGTTCCTTAAGTGTATCTGTAGATATAGCACGTTCTGCAGTAGACAGTGCCCGTTTTGTGGTTGCACTCGTTAATCCTGAGATTCCGAGAACACATGGTGATGGGATGATTCATACCGACCGGTTTACAAAAATGGTATATCATGAAGCTCCGTTACCTGAAGAAGATTATGGATCCAAAACCGGGGAAACTGAACTGGCTATAGGTAAAAATATTGCAGGATTAATTGAAGATGGAAGTACCATTCAGATGGGTATCGGAACTATACCTGATGCCGTGCTTAAATGCCTGGTGAATCATAAGAACCTGGGTGTTCATACCGAAATGTGCAGTGATGGTATAATGCACCTTATTGAAACTGATGTGATCAATAATAAGTTAAAGAAAATTCATCCGGGTAAAACGGTCTCTTCATTTGCTATTGGAACAAAAAAATTATACAGTTATATCAATGACAATCCTGGATTTGCATTTTTGGATATTGATTATGTTAATGACCCTCATGTTATCCGGCGTAACCCAAAAGTAATTGCCATTAACAGTGCGATTGAAGTAGATTTAACCGGTCAGGTATGTGCAGACAGTATCGGCGAAATGCAATACAGTGGTATAGGCGGACAAATGGATTTTATGCGGGGGGCTGCTTTAAGTGAAGGTGGAAAACCTATTATTGCGTTGACCAGCAGGACCAATAAAGGAATTCCCCGTATATCCCCTCATCTGAAAACCGGAGCAGGAGTTGTTACTACCCGTGGTCATGTACATTATGTGGTTACAGAATATGGCATAGCGTATTTGTTTGGTAAAAATTTGCGTCAGCGTTCCAAAGCTTTAATAGAAATTGCACATCCTGATGACAGGGAAATGCTGGAAAAATCCTGTCATGAAAGATTTAAATTGTTTAGTTAAAGTAGAATTGAATTTACTATTGACCCAAATGAAAAATCTTATTTATGAAATTAAAGTACTGTCTTTTTATCTTCATACTGATGTCATTAAATAATGCGAATAGTTACGGGCAATTCGCTAAAGGAGCTGATGTGGGTTGGTTGGACCAAATGGAAAAAACCGGTTATAAGTTTTATGACAGCTACGGAACTGAAAAAGATTGTCTGAAAATTCTGAAGGAGAAAGGAATCAATACAATTCGTTTAAGGGTATGGGTAAACCCTTCAAATGACAGGGCCAGCGGACATTGCAGTAAAAAAGAAACAGCCATCATGGCTTTACGTGCTAAAAATATGGGCATGCGGATTATGATTGATTTTCATTACAGTGATTCATGGGCTGATCCCGGAAAACAATTTAAACCGGCTGCATGGGCAAAACATTCCTTTAAGGAGCTTTTGACAGATCTGTACCAGCATACTTTTGATGTGCTGGATACCCTTGAAAAAATTGGGGTTAAGCCTGAATGGGTGCAGGTGGGCAATGAAATACCCGGTGGAATGCTATGGCCCGATGGAAGCACAGCTAACTGGCCTCAACTGGCTCAGTTACTGAATAAAGGGTTTGATGCCGTAAAGGCAGTAGATGCTGCAATTAAAGTGATTATTCATTTAGATCAGGGTAATGATAATCAGCGTTTCAGGCATTTTTTTGATCATGTACAGGATCTGGGTGTTCGGTATGATGTGATTGGAGTTTCCTATTACCCTTTCTGGATACAAAAAGACTATACTGCAACTATTGGTGATCTCGCATTTAATTTGAATGATCTGGTAAAACGTTATCATAAAGAAGTTATGGTGGTAGAAGTGGGAGGCGTGGATACCCTGGTACAGAATACCTATGAAATGCTGGCAGCTGTGCTGAAAACAGTGAAAGCTGTACCAGCTCAAAAGGGATTAGGTGTAATATACTGGGAGCCGGAAGGTGCTGCATCCTGGAGCGGATATCCTTTAAGCTGTTGGGGGCCGGATGGCAAACCCACGAAAGCCTTAGATGCTTTTCTGATTAACCCTTAATCGTTTTAAAAAGGGTTTAATAAAGTTATAAAAAAGCCTGCTGTCATTGGATTATACAGCAGGCAGCTTAGAAGTCTTAAGGATTAAATTTGCTTAATTCAGCAAAGAATAACATTGATGCGCAATCTCTAATTCCTCATTGGTTGGTAAAACAAGTATTTTAACCCGCGAATCTGTCGTATTGATTTCCCTGGTACCCCTTAAAGGACTCAGGTTTTTTTGCTCATCAAAAACAATACCCAGATACTCCATATTCACACAGCACAATTTTCTGGTTAAGGCATCATTTTCTCCAACACCTGCTGTAAATACAATTGCATCCAGTCCGTTCATGGCAGCAGTATATGCCCCGATATATTTCCGGATCCGGTAAGCATACATTTCATAAGCCAGGATGGCGTTTTTATTACCATTTTCCAGTTCAGCACGTATATCCCGCATATCACTAAAGCCGGTTAATCCAACCATCCCGCTTTTTTTGTTTAATATATTGTTTACCTGGTCAATATCATAACCCAGCTGGTTTACCAGGTGAAAAATGACCGACTGGTCAATATCCCCTGAACGGGTACCCATTATCAAACCATTAATAGGCCCGATACCCATGGTGGTATCAATACATTTACCTGCATCAACCGCAGCCATGCTGCAACCATTGCCTAAATGTATAGTAATAATTTTTGCCTCCTTTTTTTGAAGGTATTCAGCAGCTTTTTCAGAAACATATTTATGGCTGGTTCCATGAAATCCGTATGCCCTGATACCATATTCATGATAAAATTCATTAGGTATTGCATATCTGAATGCCAATTCCGGCATAGTTTGATGAAAAGCAGTATCAAATACGGCAACCTGTTTTGCTTTAGAAAATATTTTCTCTGCCACTTCAATACCCAGATAATTAGGTGGGTTATGTAAGGGGGCTAACGGGAACAGCTTTTTTATTTGTTCTTTTACAGCCGGAGAAATAATAGTTGTTACAGCAAAGCTTTCACCCCCATGCACAACCCTGTGACCCACCACTTTTATTTCATCCGGATTTTTAATTACACCATATTCATCATTGGTTAATAAACGTGCCACTTCCTTTAGCCCTACAGCATGATCATCAATATCCAGGGATTCTTTATAAACCTGTTCTTTACTATTGTGGAAGGTTTTATGTGTAATCGTTGAATTGCCCAGCCCGATTCTTTCAATGAGTCCGCTGCATACCAATTCTGCTTCGGGCATCCTGATAAGTTGGTATTTGATAGAACTGCTGCCTGAGTTAATGACAAATATATTCATCTTAAAATGTATAAATTTTATTGTTGTGATTGTATAGCGGTAATTATTACAGTATTAAATATATCATCAACAGTACAACCACGGCTCAGATCATTCACGGGTTTGTTTAAACCCTGTAGCATAGGGCCGATAGCCAATGCTCCTGTTTCCCGCTGTACTGCTTTGTAGGTATTATTACCTGTATTTAGATCTGGAAAAATTAATACACTGGCCTGTCCGGCAACCTGCGAATTGGGCATTTTTTGTTTGCCAACAGTTGGGTCAACTGCTGCGTCATATTGAATAGGTCCTTCAACTTTTAAATCGGGTCTCAATTGTTTCACTATTTCAGTGGCTTTGCGTACTTTTTCCACATCTTCCCCTTGGCCAGAAGTTCCGGATGAATAAGATAGCATGGCAATCTTTGGTTCTATTCCAAACATGATACTGCTTTCAGCAGATGAAATAGCAATTTCTGCCAGTTGCTCACTGGTTGGATTGGGGTTCACGGCACAATCCCCGAATACACATACCCTGTCCGGCAGGCACATAAAAAATACCGAAGAAACAGTAGAAACCATTGGTTTGGTTTTCACAAACTGTAATGCCGGGCGAATTGTATGTTGTGTAGTATGCAGGGCTCCGGATACCATTCCGTCAGCCAGGCCTTTATACACCATCATGGTGCCGAAATAAGATACATCTGTCATCATATCCCGGGCCATTTCCATGTTTACGTTCTTAGTTTTCCGCAGTTCATATAAAGTTTCTACAAAATCATCATACAATTCAGATTCAGATGGGTTGATAATATGTACGGTTTCCAGATCAAATGACAGGTTCAATCTTTTAACAGCAGCTTTTATATCCTCTTTTTTACCCAGAATGGTTAGTTCCACTACATTTTTTTTCATCAGCTGAGCAGCGGCAGTTAATACCCTGTCATCATTACCTTCCGGCAGTACAATATGTTTTTTATGTGATTTGGCTCTTTTTAATAACTGGTACTGGAACATCCTTGGGGTAATTCCTTCGGGTTTAAAAGTTACCAGTTTGTCTTCAAAAGTTTTAATATCAATGAATTTGTCAAATGTATTAATAGCTAATTCTATCTTTTGCTTATTATCCGGATATATTCTGGATTTTGTGTTACTCACCCTGGTTACGGTTTCGAATGTTCCCGTTTCAACCTGAATAATCGGAACCACCGTCTGTAAGCCTTCAATCAGCCTGATAATCGGTTCTTCCGGTTCCAGACCGCCAGTAAGGATCATGCCAGCTACTTTAGGATAATTTTTTGATATATTGGCCTGTAGAATGGCTACAATAATATCGGCCCGGTCACCAGGTGTAACAACAAGGGTGTTATCTTTCAGCCGGTTCAGACAATTCCTTAATTGCATGGCACCCACAATTTCAAAGTCTACCTGATTGGTCAGTAAATTTCCCCCAAACAATATTTTACCGTTTACAGAATCTGTAATTTCCTTCATGGTAGGATTACCCAGGTCTTTATTAAGCGGAATAATACTGTACAATAGATCTTTTGGCAATCGTTTTGAAAGTTCAGTTTCTAATTCCTCTGCAATAACTGGATTTATTTTATTGGCAAGAACTGACAGTACCTGTACTTCCTTATCATTAAAAGTCTGGTAATTGGATAAAAGGCTGGTAACAGTTTCATCTACAGAATAGCCTTCCCCGTTTAGAATCAGGAATACAGGTATACCCAGGTTTTTTGCAATAGAAACATTCGCATCAAATTCAAAAGATAATCCCTCACCCATAAAATCAGTGCCTTCCACTAAAATAAAATCATGGGTTTCTTCCAGTTTTTTATACTTTGAAATGATTCTGTCAATTACATATGCCAGATTCCCTTCACTTCGATAATGTAATACCTGATCTCTCGTAAAAGCATACATATCCTCATAATTGATGGTTAGCCCAAAATGTGAGGCAATGGTTTCAATATGCAGGTCTTTGCTTTTTTCCGGTGGTTCATTAATTACTGGTTTAAAATAGGCAATCTTTTTAGTTTTCCCGGAAAGCATATTCATTAAACCCAGCGCAATAAGGGTTTTGCCACTATAAGGCTCTGATGAAGCAATGTAAATTGCATTAGACATAATCTTAAAAATATTAGAAAAGGTTATTGTTTAATTGTATCTGCAAAATTTGATTTTTTTTTCAATTGCCGAACTGATATATATCATTCAGCTTTTTACGAAATCGATTGTGCTGCATGCGTTTTACTGCTTTAACAGTTTATTAATACACAAGCTGTTCCTTTTGGTATCTCATGTATAGCACCTCAACTTTAAAAGTGAAACTGAAATTCCTGCATGTAACAACACTACATAAAATTTTTAAACATGAACAAAAAACAACTACTGGTAGCTGCCATTGCTATCATTACCACATCGGCAATTGTAATTGCCTGTACTAAAGGTACATCAATTCAAACAAGCTCCACAGCTTCAGGAAGTAAGCAAAATGTATCACTTTATCTTACTGACGGGCCAGGTATTTTTGATAATGTTTACCTGGATGTAAAATCCATTGAAATATTAGTGGATACCTCCAAAAACACAAGGGTACATGACAGCTGTAACTGGCAAGGCATTGGATCAAGACTTGCACCACCCCCTGATTCAACTTCTCTGGTTTGGAGTACTTTATCTTTCAATGCCGGTATCTATGATTTATTACAGTTAAGAAATGGGGTAGATACATTGCTTTCCACTTCCACTATTCCTGCAGGTAGTGTCCGTTTAATACGGATTGATCTGGGTACTAATAATTCACTGGTAGTAGATAGTGTATCACATTCTTTATTATTACCACCAGGGGCACCATCTTATATTATTATTCAGTTGAAAGGAAATGAATGGCAACGTTTTGCTGCCAACAGTTATCGTTTATGGCTGGATTTTGATGTGGCAAGATCTGTTATTTATTATAACAGTAATTATTACCTGGCACCTGTATTGCGTAATTTTATTCCAAATCAAACAGGTCAGATTGAAGGATCCGTATCCCCAAGGGCAGCGTTTCCTGAAATATTAAAAATTATCGGTACCAGTGATACTGCGTATGGATTACCTAATCCTAATGGACAGTTCATGATCCGTGGATTACAGGATGGAACTTATTCTCTGGTGATACATTCTTTAAGAACTGATTCGATCGGTGTAGCTATCAATCCATATAAAGACAGTACAATTAATAATATCATTATTAAAAATGCAAATACAGTATCAGTAGGAAATATTGTTTTGCATAATTAAAATCGGCTATTAGAAGTTCCATTAAACAAAGGGAGCTCTTATTCAGGGCTCCCTTTAAATTATTTCCACAATCATTTTTATTGGGGCAGGGAGTGATCTATAAAATTTTCAAAATCCTTCTTTAATTGTGCCAGAGAAGTTTTCTGAATATACATCATATGCCCGGCAGGATAATAAGTAAATGAAATATTTTGTTTTAGCTCTTTTTTCAGAAACATATGGTCAATTACATTTCTTGTAGCAAAATAAGGAGTTGCCATGTCATAATATCCATTGGCTATCCAAACTTTCAGGTAAGGGTTTTTTGTCATCGCATCTCTCAGGTTTTCTGAAACATTCAGGTATTTATCCCGGCTCAGAGGCCAGGGGCGGGGCCTTCCTGTAAGTACTTCATAGGGAAGTTCATTTTCGTATTTTAATGTTTTATGTATATAATCATTAATGGCCATTGCATATACACCATAAATGGTTTTATCATAACTGGGGTCATAATCAAAATCCTCTCCGGCTTCATCATAATCAAATCCGGTAAAACGGCTGTCTAATCTGCCTACTGTTTTCCCTTCTTTTCTTAATAATTCCTTATTAAACCTGCCTACATATAAACGCATATTGCTTTCCTTTAAATAGTCTTTGGATAAGCCGGTATACTGATGTAACTGATCAATTATCCTGTTTTTTTCCGCATCTCCCAGTTGGTCACCCTTAAGTAATGCTGTTGCATAATCATTCAATGCAAAATGTTCCACTTCCTTTAATAAAGAATCAAGATTATGGTATGCAGGAGATAATTGTTTATGGTACCAGGCAGTGGCGCTGAAAGTGGGTAACTGTAATGGAAAAGGACGGTCATTGCCTTTATCCGTTTCATCTGCACCGAAATCTAAAATGGCAGAAATTAACACAACTCCGTTCAGGTAAAACCCATACCTGCTTTGGAGATAACTGGCCAGTCCGGCAGAGCGCGTAGTACCATAACTTTCCCCGCCAATAAATTTAGGAGAAGCCCAACGATCATTTTTTGTGGCATACAGGCGTATAAAATCGCCAACGAACTGTATATCATTTTCAAATCCTGTAAACTGGCTTTTGTCATTTTTTCCAACAGGCCGGGTAAAACCAGTCAGCATCGGGTCAATAAATACAATATCCGTTTTATCCAGCCATGAATATTCATTATCTGTATACTGATAAGGAGGTGGAATAGTACTGCCATCATCGTTCATCACCACTCTTTTGGGTCCCAATGCACCCATATGCAGCCATAAGGAAGCCGAACCCGGGCCTCCGTTATATGCAAATAATATGGGTCTTTTGGAAAGATCTGTTTCGCCATCCTTCGTATAGGCAACAAAAAACAATTTGGCTTTTATAGTGTCATTCTCGTCTTTTACCGGCATATAGCCTGTAGTTGCCGTATAATTGATCAGCTTTCCATTTATTTTTACCGAAGATTTGGTAACGGAAAGGGCATAGGTTTTATCCTCTTTCTGAGCTGTTACAAATAGTCCCGATAATAATAGCAATATCAAACATAATAACCTCATATACAGTGTTTTTGTTCCTCAAAATACAATTTTATCTGCTAATAGAGGCACCATTCATGTAAAAGGACAGGCATAATTGTCTTGTTTTCTAATATTTATACACTATTTATAAGCTGTAACAAATAAATCTATATTCTTGCAGACTGACAGAGAGAAAAACAGCAATTCAAACTGAAAAACAATACTATTATGAGTGATTTACTGGTTCAACTGAAAGAAACAGTTGCATTTATCCGAAGTAAAATAACAACAAATGCAAGCATAGGAATTATATTGGGAAGCGGATTGGGCAATTTAACAGAAGAGATTATAGTGGAAGCCAGTATTCCTTATGCTGAAATTCCGCATTTCCCGGTTAGTACGGTGAAAGGTCATAGTGGTAAATTGTTATTTGGAGAGTTGGGAGGGAAAAAAGTAATTGTTATGGGCGGGCGCTTTCATTTTTATGAAGGATATACCGCACAACAGGTGGTATACCCCATCCGTACTATGCGATTATTAGGAGTTGAAACCTTATTACTTTCAAATGCAGCAGGTGGTGTAAATCCCCAATACCAGGTGGGCGACCTGATGCTGATCAATGACCATATCAGTTTCTTTACTGAAAATCCGCTGATTGGGAAAAATGAAGATGAATTAGGAACCCGTTTCCCGGATATGAGTGAACCCTATAGTAAAGAACTGATCCGGAAAGCCCTGCATATTGCCAGCAAAAATGGGTTAACTGTGCATGAAGGTGTTTATACTGCAGTAACAGGCCCTACATTTGAAACCCGGGCAGAATATAAACTGATTAAAGTGCTGGGGGGGGATGTTGTGGGAATGAGCACGGTTCAGGAAACCATTGCGGCCCTGCATTGCGGAATGAAGGTATTTGGTGCCAGTGTAATTACTGATGTTGGTATCCGGGAAGAAGAAAATATCATCACTCATGAAGAGGTGCTTCAGGCAGCTAAAGTGGCAGAACCGAAGCTGGCACTCATTTTCAGAGAGCTGGTACGTTCAATATAGCAATTAAGTATAAATGGTTTTGCCAGTCGTTATTGCAAATTTCAGCGATTTATCAATTCATTTACAGCTTAACCGTTAATTTGCAGCACATTTTTACGGCATGAAATTATTGAGAGGTTACTATTTAGGGATGTTGTTTTGTTGTTTGTTTACAAACGCCATGGTAGCTGATGCGCAATATTCCGGCAGTGGTTCTTCTCAATATAATAATACCGGGCAGGGTCAGGGTAGTTATGACAGCCAGGGCAGGCCAATGAAAACTGCAAAAAAAGATTCTTTGCAACACCGGGATCCTAATGCTGACTCGATTACTATTTATTATAAATACTTTGATTCTACCCGAATCAGGGGATTTGATTCTTCACTGAATGATTTCAGCAAAAAAATAAAACAACCCTACTGGTACAATAATCTGGGAAATTTTGGTTCACCAGCTACTTCCATGATATTCAGTCCCTTCTTAAAACCAGGGTTTGATGCCGGATTCCATCAGTTTGATTCCTATAATTTTAAAATAGAAGACACCCGTTTTTTCCAGACAACCCGTCCGTATACAGAACTGGGATACTTACTGGGTTCTAAAGCCGAGCAATTAATAGATGTGGTACATACACAAAATAAGAAAGAAAATTTCAATTTTTCATTTGAATACCGATTCGAGAATTCACCCGGAGCCTATCGGGTTACGAGTGCTAATATTAATAATTTGAGATTTACTTCCAGGTATAAATCAAGAAACAAGCGATACGAAGGATTTTTTATCCTGATCTGGAACAAAAATGGCGCTTCTGCAAACGGGGGTTTAATCAGTACCAACCAGGTTGACAGTCTGGCCTTGGGTAATGGTGCGCTTACTTCTCCTTACATGTTGCAAAGCCGCTTAGGGGAGGCTTCAACAGTATCTACCAGCCCATTTAATACAGCCATAAATACAGGCAGCACTTATAACGAAAAAACTTTTTTTTACAGGCAGCAATATGATTTTGGTCAGAAAGACAGCATTGTTGTTAATGATACATTGACCATAAAATTGTTTTATGCCAGATTAAGGTTACAGCATAATTTTTTCATAAAATCAAACAGTTACCAATTTGCAGATAATGCTGCTGATTCATTGCGGTACGACAGCCTGTTTCATTATACAATTCCATATGCAGGTGATACGGTAAAGTTTAAAGATAGCTGGACAATCATTTCCAATGAACTTAGCCTGGTTTCCTTTCCAGACAAGAAAAATCAAAGCCAGTTTTTAAAGTTGGGGGCCATTGTGCAAACCCTTACAGGAACTTTTTCTGATACTTCGAAACATAATTTTTATAATATTGCTGCAATAGCAGAATACAGAAACAGAACCAGGAATCAGAAATGGGATGTTGAATTAAATGGCCAATTGTATATGAATGGAATGAACTCCGGTGATTATGGAGTCTGGGCGAGTTTAAAAAGAGAATTAAGTAAAAAAGTTGGATACCTGCAATTAGGTTTTCAGAATATCAACAGAACTCCTTCTTTTATTTTCAATCCGCTTACCAGTTTTAAAGTGAATGATAAGCAGAACTTTAAGAAAGAAAATTACACCCGTTTATTTGCGCAGTACGATAATCCAAAGCAGCATTTTATACTAAAAGGAGAATATTATCTGGTTAATAATTACTCCTATTTTGATAGCTTCTTTGTTGCCAAACAGGAACTGACTTTGTTTAATGTATTGCATGTAAGTGCTGAAAAAAAGTTCAGGCTGAATAAGTATTTTAACTGGTATGCAGAAGTGCATCTGCAACAAACCACCGGAGGCCCAGTTCATGTGCCTTTTCTGTTAACCCGCAACCGGATAGCTTTTGAAGGAAATTTTTACAAAAATCTGTTTCTCTCAACCGGGGTGGAAGTCCGTTATTATTCCAATTACAAAGCAGACAATTATTCGCCTTTCAACGGTCAGTTTGTTTCGCAGAATAATTACACTACTACCAATCGCCCCGATGTAAATGTATTTTTTGATTTCAGGATTAAAACCTTTAAGGCATTTGTCCGGGTGGAAAATCTAAACACTTTCAATTACAGCAATCAGAATATAATTTTTAATAAATACAATTATGTGGCTCCCTTATATCCTGCACAGCCTTTATGGATAAGGCTGGGTATATGGTGGAGTTTTGTTAATTAGTACCCTCTAAGTTGGCTATTTATTTTTCAAAATAAGCTACGCTTCCGCCAACCCAGGTTTTATCTGCATTGTATCGTACTCCTATCATTTTTCCTTTGCTCAACCTGGCCAGATTAAATACGGCAACAGGCCTGGGTTTTCCTTTTTCCCAGAAATAGAATATCCGGATTTCTGCTTTTGCAGGTATATCAGGCGTGGCAATTACATCGGCATACACTACTTTCTTTTGCAGGATCCAGTTTTGCTTATCCTCTATTTTTTCAATGTCTTCTGGCGTAACATCAATAATAACACCCTGCCCTGCAAATGAAAATAAGGGTTTTAATACATAATACTCCAGGTCTGTGGGTATTTCATTCAGTTCATCCAGATACCTGGTTTCCGGTACAAATGGATTATTGATTAAGGGCAATGTATATTTACTAATCCTGTAAAACCAGTTAGGATGAGGTACCCATTCTACATTCAGTTCCCCGAATAAAAGTTTTCCCTTTTCCTGTACTTCCGCCGGCTGGTGTTGCAGTTCGTCAAAAATTATCCGGTTATAAATTCTTTTTACCTGTATTTTTCTGTCCTTTTTCAGGTAATACAGGTTTTTACCTTCCTGTATTAAATCAGTCAGACATACAATATTAATTCCTATATAATCTTCTGTACAATAAAAATCAATCCTTGTTTTTTGCTGATGCGGAAAAAGTTCCAGCAGAATTACATTTTCTTTTTCCTGGTCTGCCACAATCAGTTCCTGCAATAATTTAAGGTAGCTGTCTCTTGTATAACCATTTAAGTAAGCATCATAATTATCCGGGATAGTAAAATGTTTCCGCAACATTTCATCATGTAAAACCTGATAGGCAAACATGGTTGGGAAACCCTGCATTTCAATTAACTGGGGTTCCAGTGTACCATCCTCATTTTTACAGATGCCAAAATCAAATGCAATAAAATGTGAAAAAGCGGGTTCTCCTGGAACAAATACCTCTTCCGGAATTGCTTTTTTGGTGATCGAAATGAAATTGGTTTGTGTAATTACATCCACAATACTTTCACAGGCAGAGAGGATTTTTTCTTTAAAAATTTTATCTATAAATACAGGCGTTTCTGCTACCGGAAATTCTATGGCACCCGGATGCGGGCGATTGATATCTGCTAAAAAAGAGCGGTATTTTTCTGTTGTAAATAATTGATTGAACTGAATCCTTAAACTGGAAACCATATTTTCTTATTTGTAAGATGAAGATAGAAATAACGGTTCAATGTTCGGAATTTTTGAAGTAATTAAACTATTATTTCAGGGCTTATTTAGCGATGCATACCCCTGAAATTATATAAACGATGGAACCGTTATTCCAATTGCCTGATTCAGGAAATTAGGTAATATCTTACTGTAAGTAAACATGATTTTATCCGGATCCAGTAATTGTTCAACCATACTTTCCCATTTTGCCACTCCATGGTTTTCAATCACGCTTTCCTTTTTATCCTTTCTTTGTAAATACATACTCATACCAATAGCATCCGCCTCCGGGTGAAACTGTGTGCCAATAAAGTATTCATTAAAGCGTAAGGCCATTAATGCTCTTTCAAAAGGCACATGCGGCCTTTCTTTTTCAATAGCGAGTATTTTCCCTCCTAACTGCCTTATTAGCTGATGATTGGGTTCAATCACCTGGTAATCCCTGCTGTCCACAATATAAAAGGGGTCATTTAAACCATCAAAAACAGCTTCCTCTTTTCCTTCTTCCATCATGTGTACCGGAAAAACCCCGAAAGAAGTTGATTTTCTTTTACATACATTGGCAATATTAAAATAACGGCATGCGAGCTGAAAACTATGGCAGATAAAAAATACCTGCTTTTTTACTTCATTTTCGTTATTGTTATTGTAGATCTGCATGTTTTTCAACCAATCCATATAAAGTATATCCCATTCTTCTTCTATAGATTCCAGCGGAGAACCGGGTCCCCCGGAAGATATATACAAATCGTAGCTGAAATCAGGTATACTTAAATTTTGCCGTACATCAAATTCGTCCAATAGTACGTCCAGATCATTTACTTCACCCCATTGGTTAATGATTTCCCGGATACAGCGCATACCCTGGTTTTCATGTCCCTGATAGAGATCCAAAATTGCAATCCGAATGCTTTTTTCATTGCCGCTCATGGCCGCAAACATAAGCATTTTGCGGTTTTTTATAAAATGGAGGAGGTGAATCCTTTATTTTTGCATCGCTTATCATTTAATCATTAATTCGATCCGAGATGAATGTGAAGTTGAAGCAACTTGCTCAGCAGCTGGAAGGGGAGCTTTTTACAGACCAGACCATACGTACATTATATGCTACCGATGCTTCTGCCTATCGTGAAATGCCACTGGCCGTTGCCATCCCTAAAACAGAATCTGATTTACAAAAACTGATTGCTTTTGCTAACCGGGAACATACCGCTCTGATTCCAAGGACTGCGGGTACCTCACTGGCAGGCCAGGTGGTAGGGAATGGGATTATTGCAGATGTTTCCAAACATTTTACTAAAATCCTGGAACTCAATGATAAAGAAAAATGGGTTCGGGTGCAACCTGGTGTAATCCGTGATGAGCTGAATCTTTTTTTAAAACCGTATGGTTTATTTTTCGGCCCTGAAACTTCTACAGCCAACAGGGCCATGATTGGTGGTATGGTAGGCAATAATTCCTGTGGTAGTAATTCAGTGGTGTACCGGAGTACACGTGAACACCTGCTGGAAGTAAGGGCTTTTTTAAGCGACGGTTCTGAAGCCGTATTTTCAGAACTATCAATTGATGAGTTTCATCAAAAATGTGAACTGAATACACTCGAAGGCAGTATTTATAAAAATATCCGCAGTTTACTGGGCAATTATGAAAACCAGGAGGAGATCAGAAAACAATTTCCCAAGAAATCTGTGGAAAGACGGAATACCGGCTATGCAATTGATTTGCTGGTAGAAACAGCTCCTTTTACTGCCGGTGGGCCCGATTTTAATTTCTGTAAACTGATTGCAGGTTCTGAAGGGACTTTAGCCTTTATTACAGAAATTAAACTGAACCTGGTGGATTTACCCCCAAAGGAAATTGGTTTATTATGTGTTCATTTTAATACCATTGATGAATCTTTAAGAGCCAACCTGATTGGATTACAATATAAACCCAGTGCCAGCGAGCTGATTGACCATTATATACTTGAATGTACAAAAGGGAATATAGAACAAAGCAAGAACCGTTTTTTTGTGCAGGGTGACCCTGGTGCTATTCTGGTAATTGAATTTGCAAAAGAAACCCGGGAAGAGATTGTAGCCATTACCAACCAGGTTGAAGCAGATATGCGTGCTGCCGGATTGGGCTATCATTTTCCGGTACTGTTTGGTGCAGATACCAAAAAAATATGGACACTCCGTAAAGCCGGTTTAGGTTTACTGGGTAATCTGCCGGGAGATGATAAAGCAGTTCCGGTGATTGAAGATACAGCGGTGGATGTACTGGATCTTCCGGCCTATATCCGTGATTTTAATGAGATCCTGAAAAAGCATGGTTTGTACTCTGTGCATTATGCCCATGCCGGATCCGGCGAAATTCATTTGCGCCCGATTATTAACCTGAAAACCAAAGAAGGGAACCGCTTATTCCGCACCATTGCAGAAGAAGTGGCCACCCTGGTTAAAAAATATGATGGCTCTTTAAGCGGAGAACATGGAGATGGCAGGCTAAGGGGTGAGTTTATCAAACAAATGGTGGGAGAAAAAAATTATGCTTTATTGAAGGAAGTAAAAAATAGCTGGGACCCCCATCACCTGTTTAATCCTAACAAGATAGTGGATACGCCGCCCATGAATACCATGCTGCGTTATGAACCCGGGCAGTTTACACCGGAGTTTACCACCATTTTCCGGTTTCACAAACAGGATATTCTGCAACATGCAGAGCAATGTAATGGGTCCGGTGATTGCCGGAAAACTCATTTATCTGGTGGCACTATGTGCCCCTCTTTCATGGCTACCCGTAATGAAAAAGATACTACCCGTGCCAGGGCAAATATCCTGCGGGAATATTTAACCCATTCAGTAAAATCAAACCGGTATGATCATCACGAAATTTATGAAGTGATGAGTTTGTGTTTAAGCTGTAAAGCCTGTAAAAGTGAATGCCCTTCCAATGTGGATATGGCCAAACTGAAAGCTGAATTCTTACAGCATTACTATGATGCCAACGGAGTTCCTTTCCGTTCCAATATGATCGCTCATTTTACTGCCAGTGCCCGGTTAGGTTCGCTGCTGCCCGCTGCGTATAATTTTTTCATGACCAATGCTATTACCAGTAATCTAATAAAAAGAACTGTAGGTTTTGCAGTAAAACGTTCTATGCCCACTTTATCAAAAGTTACCCTGCAAAGCTGGTTAAATAAAAGGGAGCCCGTTATCAATACCGGAACAAAGGGCAAAGTCTATCTGTTTTGTGATGAGTTTACCAATTATAATGATGCGCATATTGGTAAAACGGCTGTTTTATTATTGGAAAAATTAGGCTATCAGGTAGCTTTTCCCAAACAGGAGGAGAGTGGAAGGGCCTGGTTATCCAAAGGACTGGTGCGTAAAGCACAGGTGATTGCCAACCGGAATATTGAATTGCTGTGTACACTGGTAACAGAAGAAACTCCTTTAATTGGGATTGAACCTTCAGCCATCCTTACTTTCCGCGATGAGTATCCCGACTTAGCCTCCGATGCCAACCTTGCAGCTGCGCAATCGCTGGCAAAAAATGCATTATTTATAGATGAATTCCTGGCTAAAGAAATTGCAAAAGGTAATATCAGTAAAGAACAATTTACTAAGGAACCTGCATTCATTCAGTTACATGGGCATTGCCAGCAGAAATCTGTGGGTAGCCTTGCAGATTCTGTAACTGTGCTGTCTTTCCCTGAAAATTATACAGTTGCAACAATTCCATCCGGATGCTGCGGAATGGCCGGCTCTTTTGGATTTGAAAAAGAACATTATGATATTTCCATGCAGATAGGCGAACTGGTATTATTTCCCACTATACGCAAACAGGAAAAAGCAACCATCATTGCTGCACCGGGAACCAGTTGCCGCCACCAGATCAAAGATGGTACCCATACAAAAGCCTTGCATCCGGTGGAAATAATGTATGGCGCACTGGTATAGTAATGGTTATTCAGGTTTTACCGGACTGCCGGTCCATCTGGTATTGGGTGATAAAATTTCCCCTTTCATAATCAATGAAAGGGCTGCAATTTTTACATCATTGCCAATATGGGTATCGTATAGAATAATGCTTCTTGCACCAATACTGCAGCGTTCTCCAATCACTACTTTGCCTGTTTTCATCACCCTGTCTTCGAATAAATGGGTCTGCGGACCTGAATCTTCATTCAGTGCTGCATCTGTACCAATACTAACCAGGTCAAATTCAGTGATATCTGTGGTATTCAGCCAAACCCGTTTGCCTGTCCTGGTTCCAAACAAGCGCAGGCAGAGCGGCAACCAGGGTGTGCCACGAAGGAAGTCCAGTAAAAAAGGGACTGATAATGCTTCATAGGTGGATGTGATCGCTTCACTACGCCACACCTTATCCGTCCACATGGGCTTTTGCTGTGCCTTATATTTTCGTATAAATATCCATTTCAGCCCTACGGTAACCAGCAAAGCTGGAATACCGGTGAATCCTAAATAATAAAAAGGTAATAGAAGTATAATTTTCCAGAAGGGCTCATCCACTATCAAATCATGGCCATAAGCAATAAAAAAGATACTGCTGCATATAATCACGGATTCCGGTAAAATGATTCGTATAAATTCAACCAGTCCACGTGCTGTTTTTCTTTTTACAGAAGGGTAGAAGGTTAGTTCTTTCGGAAATGGATTGCTTTGCTGCCTTCTGGGCAGTGCAATAGCCGGCGACCCAAACCAGTCGGCAGCAACGGTTGATTCCATTTGTTGCACAGTAGGAGGGGTAGATAAAACACCAATAAGCATATTGGAGGGTAAATGATAACCCTGTGGAATTAATGCGCTGTTACCAACAAAACTGTTATGAGCAATACTGGTGGTATTCAGTATCAACTGCTGGGCCCTGATATCCGCTTCACCCAGTGTTACTGCATCTGCTACAAATGCATCGTCTCCAATACTCAGTAAAGGATGGGTTACACTGCTGGCAGTAGAGATTTCAGTATTTTTACCAATTTTTGCACCCAGTAATCTAAAATAACCGGCAACATATACGGTCGCAAAAATAGGATGCATTACTATAAGGCTTAAAGACATGAACTGGTCAGACAGCCATTTCCGAACATATCGTCCTGAATGAACGGAATACTTTCCGGTAGTTATTTTGATATTCAGCAACCTGGTGAAAACCACCGTTTCCAAAGCAAACAAGAGCATATATAATATAGCCAGTGCGGGAACTACAATCACATAATTAAAATTGTAATCTGCTGCTGCATTGTCCAGCGCATGTAAGGCAATAATAACTGGCAATAATGGTATGAGAATAAATACCGGGAAAACCAAAAGGTTGAGCGAAAATATAATTCTGTAGAATACCTTTTTAAAAGTGGTAGTAGAAGCTGGCAGCGGTAAGTCCGCAACAGCTTTTGTTTCCTTTAGTAGGGCTGGGCTGCCATACCATATTTCACCGGATCGTATCCGGTTACCAGGGGATAAATGACTCAGGTCCTGCAACTCACCAAATTCTTCCATAAAGGTATTTCCGGAAATGACAGCACTGCTCCCGATATAGGCATGTGCGCCAATATGAATGGTGCGGAGTTTTAATAACCCGTCTTCCACAATGGCATTATCCAGCACTACCTGAGAACTGAGGCTGGCATCACTTTCTATCGTCACCAGGTCTTCTGCTCCAATGGTAATATTACTGATCTGTGCATCTGCTGCAACTTTGGCCCCAAATAAGCGGAGGTAATAGGGATAGAGTGAAGTTCCGGTCATAAACTGCGAAGGGACTAGCCTCTGCAAGGTTTTAACCAACCACCACCGGAAATAATAACTGCCCCATAAAGGATAATCCCCTGCTTTCATTTTACCGATTACCATCCATTTAATCAGGATAGTTATCGCCGTAAAAACAGGAGGTATCAGGCAATAAAATATAATGGCTGCAAGGATACCCCAGGCATAGGATTCTGTTTCCTCACTCATATAATAATAACTCACAAAAGGGCCGAAAACTTCTATAGTTAGCAGGCTGAATACAAACAGCAATGCAATACTCTGGGCTATAAAACAGGTATAATACCGCCATTTGGGAATAGCATTGAAACTCCTGGTAAAGGGAGCTTTGATTGGTCCGCCTTTCTCCCAGTTTTTCGCCAGTTCCTGTAAGGGTCGGTGGATATATACATCTTTTAGGGAAGCATAGGGAATACCCCCTTCCCGCCTGAGACGGGAAACAAAACCCGCTGCTAAAAGGGAATGCCCGCCCAGGTCTGTAAAAAAATCATCCGTCAGTCTAATCTGTTTTCCGGGAAAGTTTCTATGCAATACCGCCAGCATCCTGTCTGCCAGGGGAGCATTTAAATCAATGGTTTCCTCTGCAATTTCTTTAGAAGTTTCATGAAAAAAAGCGGGTAAAGGCAATGCTTTACGATCAATTTTCCCACTGGCCATCCTGGGGATTTCCTTCAGCTGAATAATGGCTTCAGGAACCATATAGGGAGGCAGGATTTTCACCAAGGCAGACCGTAAGCTGTTTTCATCCCAACATTGAATATCTACCGGTTTTATATATCCCAGCAGGTGCTCCTGTCCATTACTGTCTTTCAATACTGTTACTGCAGCAGCGGCAACATTTTCCAGTTGCTGTAACTGTATTTCAATTTCACCCAGTTCAATCCGGTAGCCCCGCAATTTCACCTGATCGTCCATCCTGCCCTGAAAATCAATACTACCATCATCTGCTATAATTGCAGCGTCGCCGGTCAGGTAAATACGTTCACCAGGTAAATCCTGCAATGCTGCAGATTTGGCAATAAATTTTTTACGGGTCAATTCAGGTAAATTTATATACCCTTTTGAAACACCTGGCCCGGCAATCACCAGTTCTCCTTTTTCACCACGTGGAAGAATATTTCCAGTTTCATCAGTAACAGCAACTGCATAATTAGGCAGCGGTTGGCCAATATAAATTGGGTTGCCCGGATTCAGACGGGCAATAGTGGCACTGACCGTGGTTTCTGTAGGGCCATAACTGTTAAAAAATGCCCTTTCAGCACTGGCCCATTTATCCACTACCTGAGTGGTACAGGCTTCACCGCCTGCATTGATCAGCCTTAGTGAGGGAATATTATTATCTATTACTGCCAATAAACTGGGTACAGCATGTAATACACTAATCTGGTGCAGGCTTAATACCTCACTCAATTCATCAATGGCTTTAGAAGTAGTATTGTCCGCCACCCAAAGTGTGGCCCCGGCAAAATAACCTATCCAGGTTTCTTCACACCACATATCAAAAGAAACAGAAAATCCCTGGTAAACACGGTCGTCAGGGCGAATCTCAAAAAAAGTCTGCTCCGCTCTAACTAAATGACAGATCTGACGGTGGTTAATGGGTATCCCCTTGGGCTTACCGGTACTTCCTGAAGTATACAGTACATAAGCGCAATCATCCGGTTTAGGGCCCGCAGATGAAGAATAGTTCAGTTCTTTTTCATTAAATGAATTAAAAGCAGGTACCTGCAGTATAAGGCTGTTTGTATTTAAATCAGTTTGGGAGAAACAGGCAATCGCTCCTATTTCCTTTAATACCGTTTCCACTCTTTCTGCAGGCATTTCGCGGTCTACAGGTACATAAGCTGCCCCTGCTTTAAGAATACCCAGAATAGCAGTGTGTAATTCCAGTCCCCTGGGCAGCCAGACACCTACAAAATGGCCCCGGCCAATTCCTTTGTCTGTCAATAAAGCTGCTACATGGTTGCTCCATGCATCCAGTTCTGAATAAGTGAGCTGCCGGTTTTTAAAAATAAGTGCTTGTTTATAAGGAAACTGAAGCACGGTCTGCCTGAATTGCTGAACTAGTGTTTCTTCTCTTAAAAGATCTTTTCTTATTTCTCCGTAAACAATACTTTTCTCCATAATATCAAATATTCACCATCCTAATGCTGTTCATTCAAATCAGGGTTGCCTTCAATTCATCATTCTTTGACAGGATAATTGACGAATAGTTTAGTCCTGAATCCCGTATTGGGTATAAAATATTTCGAACAGTATCGCAAGATAAACAAGGCTTGATTTTCCGGAACCGATTTAAGTTCTTATTAGGATTCTGAGTTAGTAAAAAATGAATGGCAGTATGTAAAGTATGGTTAAAATTCCCGAAATGATAACCTTGGATACATGTACAAACATGTAAATTTGCTGAAAATTAAAGTATATGGAATTAATAGACAAATTAAAATGGAGATTTGCCACTAAGGCAATGAACGGAAAAGCAGTTCCTGAAGCAAAAATTGAAGCAATTTTAGAAGCAGCGAGATTAGCCCCAACTTCCAGCGGGTTACAGCCTTTTGAAATTATTGTAATCACCAATAAAGAACTGAAAGAAAAAATTAAAGCTATTGCCTGGAACCAGTCAGTGGTAACGGACTGTTCTCATTTATTGGTTTTTGCAGCCTGGGATACTTATACCCCGGAAAGAATCAATCAAATGTTTGATTTAACCAATGAAGTAAGAGGTTTTACCAATGAAGGCTGGGAAGCATACCGTCAAAAATTATTGGCAGCTTATCCAAACAGACCGGCAGATGAGAATTTTATCCATGCTTCCAAACAGGCTTATATTGCATTCGGACTAGCTATTGCAGCTGCTGCTTTTGAAGGGGTAGATGCCACTCCAATGGAAGGTTTTGATCCTGCTGCACTGGATGAAATACTGGAACTGAAAGAAAAAGGATTGAGAAGTGTGCTGTTATTGCCGCTTGGGTACAGGGATGAAAGTAAAGACTGGTTAGTAAACCTGAAAAAAGTTAGAAAAAGCAAAGCTGACTTTGTAACTGAACTGAATTAATCTGTTTTTCTTTCAGATATTTTTTCTACAGAAAGCAATGTAAAAAATTAAAGCCAATTTGATTCTCTTTAAAAAGAATTCAAATTGGCTTTATTATTTCTGCTAACTGAAAACTTTGGAATAAAGCTTACAGGTAACTCAGGTTTATTTTAGGTGTAATGGCCAGGATGGTTTCATACATCAGGGCAATGGTATCTTCAATATCCTGTTTGTGCAGCATTTCAACGGTAGTGTGCATATAACGCAGGGGGATTGAGATCAGTACACTCGGGCAGCCGTCATTGGCATAAGCAAAACTATCTGTATCTGTTCCTGTACTGCGACTAACGGTGCGCATCTGCAGGGGAATATTATTTTTTTCTGCAACCTCTTCCACAAATGCCAGTAATTTATTGTGAACAGCTGGTCCGTAACAGGGAGAAGGACCTTTACCACAGGCAACATCCCCTTCAATAGCTTTGTTGATCATCGGGGTTTGGGTATCATGTGTTACATCCGTAATAATGGCAATATCCGGTTTAATCCTGCGGGCAATCATTTCTGCACCCCTTAAACCAATTTCTTCCTGAACCGCATTTACAATATAAAGCCCAAAGGGTAATTTCTTTTTATTTTCCTTTAGTAAACGGGCTACTTCTGCAATCATAAACCCACCAATGCGGTTATCAAATGCACGGCCAATTAAATAATCATAAGCCAGTTCATCATAACCTTCTTCATATGTCACCACAGAACCGATATGTATACCTAAGTCTTCCACTTCTTTTTTATTTCGGGCACCACAGTCCAGAAACAGGGTTTCCACTTTAGGCAATGGTTCTTTATTTTCCGCATTACTCATACGGGTATGTATGGCAGGCCATCCGAAAACTGCTTTTACAGGTCCTTTTTTACCATGGATCCACACTCTTTTGGCAGGAGCAATCTGATGATCCACCCCACCATTTCTTTTTAAATAAATCAGTCCCTGTTCATTAATATAATTCACAAACCAGCTTATTTCATCTGCATGGGCTTCAATCACCACTTTAAAATCAGCTTTTGGATTGATTACCGCCACGGCTGTACCATAGGGATCCATATAAGTGGTATCTGTCAGGGGTTTAATATACTCTAACCATACTTTCTGTCCGCTGCTTTCAAAACCAACCGGAGAAGCAGTATTGATATAGTGTTTCAGGAATTTGTAAGACGCTTCAGTTAAAACTGATCGTTGATTTGCTTTCGCTTTTTTTTCTTTTGCCATAAAAATTATTTAAAAAATGTTGAACCGATGATACCACAAATTGCTTTTATCAGCATCAAACCGTCAATTATTGCAAGATAATAGAGAATCGGCTTACGTTGGTACATTGAATAGGCAACAATTATCAACAAAATAAAGGGAATGGTATTGATGATGATTCTGCCCGGAGGGAAATGATGTATAAAGTTATAAGTAAGGAAACTGCCAAAACCAAGTACAGATAAAGGGATCATGATATTAAATATGGTTTTCCTTAACCCCATTTTAACCACAAAAGTTTTAAGTTCAGTATTATAATCCGAAGCATAATCCTTAATATCAAACATGATACAGAGTACAGTAATAAACATCATATTCTTAATAAAAAGCACCAGCCCGAATGCACTCAGTATATATGGAATATTCCTGTTAATACAGTAAAACATTACCGGGTAAATACTCACTACTCCACTCCATACAAAACCAATTACAAAAGGTTTTAACCATCCGGTATTTCTCAGGTTTAGTAAATGGTAATGCGGTAACAATACGCCATAATACAATAAAGCCGAAAGAGGGAACAGAATGATCAGTGTCCATTGGTACCAGGGCATCTGCAATATATGGGGCAGTATAGGATAAATGAGGAAAAAAACTGCGATAATGGAAATAATGGACAGGATGAGTTGTGAAAGGATGATATTTTTCCGGTGCTGCATATACCATACTGCCCGGATATTGTTTTTATCAGGAACAGAAACATTAATATAGGCCATGGTGTAATAAACTACTGTAGCTGTAAATAACAGGATATAATACCAGTAGTTATTCAGGGGGTAATCCCGTTGGATACTAGTTTCAATAGAAAGTGCAACGGTACAGATACCGTAGAAAAAATTTCCGAAGAAAAATAGTAAACCAAATTTGCGTAGCAATGTTAACTATTG
>Ga0364867_10034_pt1 | contig 88001 bp, 72 predicted proteins | sample ExccelAu500001D4_3_FD_206915 | JGI IMG/M metagenome (GOLD analysis project Ga0364867, IMG submission 206915) | Enriched cells from Trout Bog Lake Hypolimnion, Wisconsin, USA - BchlTB.Aug13.5000.01.D4 | ecosystem: Environmental > Aquatic > Freshwater > Lake > Hypolimnion/Profundal zone | place... | reverse complement strand
TTTGAAGTGGATGCCGCGGCCGGGATTGATTACAACGCGTTCTCGCTCGGCCGGCTTGGGATTGTGCCGCTGGCCCAAGTCATCGCTTCAGAACGAACCAAAGACTACGGTGCCGCTGCCAATTCGCCCAACTCCGGTTACACGCGTCTCTTGCTCTCACCGGGAATCGAGTTCCATCTGCATCCGGTGAAAATATACGCGGACGTGGAAGTGCCTGTCTTCGCGCATGTCAACGGCAATCAGCTTGTCGCTCCGGTATTATTCAAGGTTAGCTTGAGCTATATGTTTTAGCACAAAAATAAATTCAATAATGCAATACAAACTATGAAAAATAGAATCATCCTCACTGGAATCCTGCTGCTGTTGGCGTCCGCGGTTTTTGCCGAGGACAGCAAGACCACTGCGCCCAAACCATATCCGCTCAAGACGTGCCTCGTCTGCGGTATGACACTGGGCGACATGGGCAAGCCGTTCGTCTTTGAATACAAAGGTCAGGAATTCAAAGTCTGTGATAAATCGGAAAAATCGGCGTTCGACCAAGACCCGGACAAATACATGAAAAAACTCGCTGACGCCGTGGCCAAACTGAAAAAGTGATGCCAGCGCTCCGTCCGGGCAAAAAATCCCGCCAAGGCGGTGACGAGAAGCTGTTTCTCGGCATCGTCACCGCCTTCGCGTTGGTCGCGGGCGGCGGCAGTTGGTTCGCCGCCGTCGCGTTGTCGCGCCACGACCGACCGCACGGTTCCCTGCCGGACAAGGAACGAGCGCTCGTCGCATTTTCTTTGACCGACGAAACCGGCCGAGCGAGGACCCGGGCTGAATTCGACGGGAAAATTCTGGTGGTCAGCTTCCTGTTCACGAGTTGTTCGCTGACGTGTCCTCAAGTCAGCAAAAACATGGCGGAAATTCAGCGACTCACGGCGGACGTCGCCGGGGTGCGGCTTATCTCGCTGACCGTGGACCCGCGTACCGACACGCCGTCGGTGCTCGCGAAATGGGGCACGCGGTTTGGCGCGGACACGAACCGATGGCATCTTCTAACCGGCGAAAAAGCTGTTCTATATGGTTTGATCGGCACCAGTTTTCTGGCGCAGGACATCGGCGATCCGTTCAATTCCATGCCCGGCAATTTCACGGGCACCGAACGGATTGCAGTGGTGGACGCGCGTGGGCGGACCCGGATGTATTTTGATGGTTTGCAAAGCGAAACGCCCACGGACGTCGTGGCGGAAATCACGCGTTTGCGTCGCGAGCCTTGAATTTTATGAAGCAAATCATACTCCTTGCCGCCGTGTTGGCCATGCTGACCGGCTGCAAACCCGATGCGTCTCCACCACCGGTTGCCACCGCGACCAACCAGACCTACGCCGTGCGCGGCGTGGTGCAGGCAATTGCGCCCAACCTTCGCACGGCAACCATCCACCACCAAGCCATTCCGGGCTATATGATGGAAATGACGATGGATTTCCCGGTCAAAAATACCAATGAACTGAATGGCCTTGCTGCCGGAGATCAAATCACCTTCACCCTCGTCGTGCGCGAAGACGATGATTGGATTGAAAACCTTCACCGGGTCGGACACTTGGCGGAAATCACGACTAACGTCATGGCCATGCCGTTCGCCACGCTTCCCGAACTCAAGCCGGGCGATTTGTTGCCGGACGGCGAACTGGTGGCGGAAAATGGGCGGCATGTTCACTTCTCTGATTTTCGCGGACGAGCAGTGGCGTTTACCTTCTTCTTCACCCGGTGTCCGCTGCCGGATTACTGCCCGTTGATGAACCGGAATTTTGCCTCGGCACAGGCTTTGATTTCAGCCACCGCCAACGCCCCGACCAACTGGCAATTTCTTTCCATTTCTTTCGACCCCGATTTTGATGGGCCTGACGTATTGTCGAATTACGCCGGCTTTTATCGGACGGGCGATGCCGGCCATTGGCTTTTTGCCGCCGCCACCAGCAATGTGCTGTCCAACCTTGCGCCACGGCTCGACTTCATGGTCATGCGCCAAGGCGCGAACATTTCCCACAACTTGCGCACCGTGGTGCTGGATCCCAATGGCCTCATTTTTCAGCAGTTTGACGGCAACCAATGGACGCCGCAGCAACTCGCTGATGCGGTTTTACAGGCGGCAACCAAGCCGTGACCCCATATTGATGCGCGCACGATGGAAATTCACCATGACAAACATCATGCCGCCTACGTCGCCAACCTCAATAAAGCCGTCGCCGATTTCCCTGACGTGCGGAAATTGTCCATTGAAGATCTGCTCAAAGATCTGAATGTGGTCCCGGAAAAAATCCGGACCGCCGTTCGCAACCAGGGTGGCGGTCATTACAATCATTCCCTGTTCTGGCAATCCCTGAAAAAAGAAGGTGGTCAGCCGAAAGGTGCGTTGGCTCAGGCCATTGACCAGCACTTTGGCAGTTTCAGCGCGTTCAAAGAGGACTGGACGAAAGCCGCCGTCAGCCAGTTCGGCAGCGGCTGGGCCTGGCTGGTGGTGGATGCAGGCAAAAAGTTGAGCATCGAGCCAACCTCAAATCAGGATTCACCGCTCAGTCAAGGCCGGCAGCCGCTGCTCGGAATTGATGTCTGGGAGCACGCCTATTATCTAAAATACCAGAATCGGCGGCCGGAATATGTGGCGGCATTTTTCCAAGTCATCAATTGGGATATCGTCTCCGAACGGTACGACAAAATCGTGGCTTGAGGCTTGATTGCGTACATTTCTTGCCATGAAGGCACCAAGATAGGCAATCCCGGCGCCCCGGACATCAATTGGTCCTTCGACGGCACGCCTTCGCAGTAGCCTGCATGGACTACGCCAAGTCGAAGCGATCAAGATTCATTACTTTATTCCAGGCCGCGACAAAGTCGCGGACGAACTTCTTCTCCGCGTCGGCACTGCCATAGACTTCCGCCAGGGCGCGAAGTTGGGAATTGGAACCGAAGACCAGGTCAACCCGCGTGCCGGTCCACTTGAGGGCGCCCGTTGTGCGATCGCGGCCTTCAAACAGCTCTCCGGCTTCAGAAACCGGCTTCCACTGGGTGCCCAGTTCGAGCAGGTGTACGAAGAAGTCGTTGGTCAGCGTTTCCGGCCGCTGGGTGAAGACGCCATGCGGCGACCCGCCGAAGTTGGTCTGAAGGACGCGCAGGCCGCCCACCAGCACCGTCATTTCGGGCGCGGTCAGGGTCAGCAATTGCGCCTTGTCCACCAGCAGCGCCTCGGCTGGCATGGTGTATTTGCCCTTGAGGTAATTGCGGAAGCCGTCCGCAATGGGTTCAAGCACGGCGAAGGACTCGACGTCGGTCTGCTTCTGTGAAGCGTCCATGCGCCCCGGGGTGAAGGGCACCTTTACGACGTGGCCGGCCTTCTTCGCCGCCTGCTCGACGCCAACGCCGCCGGCCAGAACGATCAGGTCGGCCAGCGAAACCTGCTTGCCGCCTTTGGCCGTCTGGTTGAAGGCGCTCTGGATGCCGCCGAGAGTCTTGAGCACCTTCGCCAACTGCTTCGGCTGGTTGACTTCCCAATTTTTCTGTGGCGCGAGGCGAAGGCGCGCCCCGTTGGCGCCGCCGCGCTTGTCGGAGCCACGGAAGGTGGACGCCGAGGCCCAGGCGGTGGAAACCAGTTGCGAGATGGACAAACCCGACGCGAGGATCTTTCCTTTCAGGGAGACAATGTCCTTTTCGCCAATCAATTTGTGATTCACCGCGGGAATGGGGTCCTGCCAGATGAGTTCCTCCGCCGGAACGTCCGGCCCGAGGTAGCGCGCGCGCGGACCCATGTCGCGGTGCGTCAGCTTGAACCACGCCCGGGCGAACGCGTCGGCGAGCTGCTCGGGATGCGCCAGAAAGCGCCGCGAGATTTTTTCGTAGGCCGGGTCGAAACGCAGGGCGAGGTCGGTGGTGAGCATGGCCGGCGCGATCCGCTGGGACGGGTCGTGCGCGTGCGGCACGGTGCCGGCGCCGGCGCCATTTTTCGGCGTCCACTGCTGCGCACCGGCGGGACTCTTCGTCAGTTCCCATTCGTAGCCGAACAGGTTCTCGAGATAATTGTTGCTCCACTTCGTGGGCGTGGTGGTCCAAGTCACTTCCAAGCCGCTGGTGATCGTGTCCGCGCCCTTGCCGGTGCCAAAGCTGCTCTTCCAGCCCAGGCCCTGCTCCTCGAGGCCGGCCGCCTCGGGCGCAGGGCCCACATGGGACGCCGGGCCGGCGCCGTGGGTCTTGCCGAAAGTATGGCCGCCAGCGATGAGCGCCACCGTCTCCTCATCATTCATCGCCATGCGGGCGAAAGTCTCGCGGATATCCCGCGCCGAGGCCACCGGATCGGGTTGGCCATTCGGGCCTTCCGGGTTGACATAAATCAGCCCCATTTGCACGGCTGCGAGCGGGTTTTCGAGGTCCCGGTCGCCGGAATAACGCTGGTCCGCCAGCCAGGTGGTTTCTTTCCCCCAATAGACGTCCTGATCCGGCTCCCAGACGTCCTCGCGCCCGCCGCCGAAACCGAACGTTTTGAAGCCCATCGTTTCCAGTGCGACGTTCCCCGTCAGGATCATCAGGTCGGCCCAGGAAATTTTCCGGCCATACTTTTGCTTGATCGGCCAGAGCAGGCGGCGCGCCTTGTCCAGGCTCACGTTGTCCGGCCAACTATTGAGCGGAGCGAAGCGCTGCTGGCCCCGGCCGCCGCCGCCGCGGCCGTCCCCGGTGCGGTAGGTGCCGGCGCTGTGCCACGCCATGCGAACGAATAGACCGCCGTAATGACCGAAGTCCGCCGGCCACCAGTCCTGTGAATCGGTCATCAGCGCCGCGAGATCTTTCTTCACCGCCGCCAGATCGAGGCTTTGGAACTCTTTGGCGTAGTTGAAGTCCTCCCCCATGGGATTGGACTTGGCGGAATGCTGGTGCAGGAGTTCGAGCTGCAACTGGTGCGGCCACCAGTCGCGGTTGGACGTACCGCCTTTGGCCGCGTGGTGAAAAGGGCATTGAGCTTCGGTTGACATATATTTTTTCCTTGGTTCTAGCTGGCCGCGACGGGATGGCCGCCGGTCGTGGCCACAATTTCAGATTTTTTGGCCATAAATGTGTTTTACGTCTGCTGGTCGCAGCCAATTAAACCAAAACCAGAGCCATTGTTGAAATACTTTTTTCAGAAAAGGCGGCCATGGTCAGGCACGCGATTTTTGCGAGCGGCCAAACACGATTCACCGCGAAAATCGGAGTCGAATTGCGCTACGCCCGTAGCGCAGGCTTTCCAGCCTGCCCGTCCTCCGTAGCACTGCGGAGGGTGGACGGGTTCTGGCGACTTTCCAGTCGCCAGTTCCCGCATGGAAACACGGGACTGGAAAGTCCCGTGAACCCGCAGACAGGAATGTCTGCGCTACAACAGCTTGGATAAACTGCGCCACAGGCAACTTCGAGGCTCGGGTTAACCTGACGCCACCCCGTTGGCCGCCGGGCAGCCAAAGCCAGCCGGTCATTTTTCCGCCGGCACTTCCCGGACTTCCGATTCCAAATAGCGCTCGAGGTGACGATCCAGATCGGACAGGCCGCCGGCGCACGAAGCCGCCTGCACCCGCTCCACCATTTCCGCAGACCAAGCTTCCTCCTCGACTTGCTCGTTGATGAACCAGTGCATGAGCACTTGCGCGGGATAATCTTTCGCGAGGACAGCCGCCTCATACACGGCGTTGATGCCTTGCGTGTTGGCGTGTTCCTGCGCCTGGGCCTGCTGGGCCACTTCGAGCAGCGTCTTGAAATCCTGCTTTGGCGCCGGCACCGCCGCCACTTCCGCTGCGGCGCCACGGTCGGTCAGGTGTTTGAGCATCCGCTCGGAATGCGCGCGTTCTTCCCCGGCCTGCTTGACGAAGTATTTGCCGAAGCCTTTCAGGTTCCGGACATCGCACCACACGGACAAGGCGAGATACGAATGCGCGGCGGCGAGTTCCAGGTTGAACTGGCGGGTGAGTTCTTCGCGGACTTTTTGCGGTATATTGCATTTAGACATAATAATTTCAACTGTAGATCATTCAGTCGCCCGCGCCAGCAAAAAAAGCACCCAAGGAAAAGCTTGAGCTTGGAGGCGTGCTGCGGCACAGTTGCGCAGCTTTTTTATGAGTGCCACCCAAACCAAGCGGTCTGCCAAGTCCACCTCAAGTTCCAAGCCACACTACATCATGATTGGCGGTTTTCTGGGCGCCGGCAAGACCACCGCCATCGGGAAACTGGCGAAATTCTTGTCGGACCAAGGCTTGCGCGTCGGCCTCATCACCAATGATCAGGGAAAGAACCTCGTGGACACCAGTTGGCTGCGCTCACAGGGGTTTGCGACCGAGGAGATCCCCGGTGGCTGCTTCTGCTGCCGGTTCAATTCGTTGGTCGAAGCCACGATGACTTTGACCGCGCAAGGCCGCCCGGACGTTATCATCGCGGAACCGGTGGGCAGTTGCACGGATCTGGTCGCCACCGTTGCTTATCCGTTCCGTCAGTTGCATGGCAAGCATTTCACCGTTGCGCCCGTCAGTGTGCTGCTGGATCCGGTTCGCGCGCTGCGGGCATTTGGCCTGGAAAATGGCGGCAGCTTTTCGGAAAAAGTCCTTTATATCTATCATAAACAAATCGAGGAGGCCGATTTGGTCGTCATCAGCAAGTGCGATTTGCTTGACGCGAACCGGCTGGAAAGCCTGCGCTCCGCCATTAAAGCCAAGTTTCCGCAAAAGGAAATTCTCGCCGTATCCGCGCGGGACCATACGAATCTGGCCTCGTGGTTTGGCCGGATGGCCAGCGAGCGACCGGCGGCAGGGAAAGCGATGCCGGTGGACTACGCCGTCTATGCGGACGGCGAGGCGCTGCTGGGTTGGTTGAATTGCACGGTGCGGCTGGCGGCGAAAAAGGGAATCAACCCGGCCGCATTACTTGAGCGGTTGGCGGAAGAGGTTCAAGCGCGGTTGCAGGCGCGCAAGGCGGAAGTGGCCCACCTGAAAATGAGTTTGCATCCGGCGGGTGGCGGGGTGGGTGAGCTTGCCGTGGTGAACCTGGTTCGAAATGATTTTGTGCCCGAAATTTCGCTGCGGTTGGAACAACCGATCACAGACGGACAATTAATCATCAATCTCCGCGCGGAAGCGCCTCCGGATGTGCTTGGCACGGTGGTTCGCGAAGGGCTAGAGGCGGCCACCCGAGTTTTCCCCGGATTGCAAGCCACCCTGGATCATTTGGAACATTTCCGCCCCGGCAAGCCGACTCCCACGCATCGCCTGCTGACCGCGAACTGAAATTCATGATGAAGAATATTCCCAAGTGGTTCATGGGCGAATTCTTGGGCACATTTTTGCTCGTGTTTTTCGGCTGCGGCAGCGTGTGTGCGGCCGTCCTGACCGGCGCCCAGGTGGGGGTGTTTCAGGTTGCCATCGTTTGGGGGCTGGGCATCGCCATCGCCATTCACCTGACCGGCGCGCTCAGTGGCGCGCATCTGAATCCCGCGGTCACCGTGAGCATGGCGGCCTGGTCGGATTTCCCTAAGCACCGGACGCTGCCTTACATTGCCGCCCAACTGCTCGGCGCTTTTGTTGCAGCGGCGGTGCTCTACTTCATTTTCAGCGACGCTTTGACGGCTTACGAAAGAGCCAATCATTTGGTGCGCGGCCAGCCGGGCAGCGAAGCCAGCGCGATGGTGTTTGGTGAATTCTTTCCGAACCCGGGCGGGCATCCGCTGACGGAGGAAGTTCGTGCGCGCATGTCGCCGCTGGCGGCCTTTGGCGCGGAGGTCATCGGCACCGCCATTCTGTTGCTGGTTATTTTTTGCAGCACCGACCGGCGCAACCGCGGCCGTCCCCAGATACTCACGGCTGCGGCCATCGGGCTTACCGTGACGCTATTGATTTCGTTGCTTGGCCCGCTCACGATGGCTTGCTTCAATCCCGCCCGGGACCTCGCCCCGCGCTTGTTTTCTTCGCTGGCCGGCTGGGGTGCCGTGCCCTTCCAAGTCAATGGGATGGGATGGTTGACGGTGTATGTGCTGGCACCGCTACTGGGCGGCCTCTTGGGTGGCGGAATCTACACGGCCTGTTTCAAGCCGGCCTATCGCAATCTGGAGTAAGCCCTGCCGGGCTTCGGGTTCAAGATTGTGCAAGGCGATGCGGTTGAAATCGGAAACGATGACGTAACGGGGAATCTCCTTGTGGCGGATTTCGTTCCAAGCAACGGCCATGGCGGGGAGCGTAGCAAAGGAAGGCGGGCGGGGGGGGCAAGCACGGGAAGAGACTCCGGAAGAGACTCGCAATGGAAATACAGATTTGGCGTGAAGCGAAAAACTGGGGGGAGGCGCATATTCTTTCCGCGATTTTCCGCTGGAACAGGTGGATAAAAAAATTCCAAAAAAGCGCTGTTTTTGGCTTGACTTGTTTCTAAACCACATCAACAGTGTTCAGAATCTGAAGTTAAATTTATGAGAACGCATCGTTATTGGTGGGTTTTGGCCGGGTTTGTCGCTTCGCTTGCCGTTACGCTCCAGGCGCAAACCGTCGCGACGGGCAATCCGCAGAACAATGTGGTCAGCGCCGTGGCGGTGGCTCAAGGATTGCCCCCAATTGCGCCGGCCGATCTGCCAAGGTTACAAACCTACTGGCTCGCGTCCTATCGCGGAGTTTTCATTCCTTTCCCATCTCCCCCGCAAATTCCGGGCGCCGCTTTTTTTCTCCTGCCGAATGGCGCCGTTCTGGTGGACCCCGGCAACGATCAAGTGCTGTCACCAAAATTGCTGACCGGACAGTTGGCCACCAGCGAGGCCCTCAATTCCGCCCTGGCCGCCGAAGTCGCCGCCGTCGCCAACCTGATCAATCAATCCCAGGCGCAAACCCAAACGGCGCAGTTGGGCGGGCGGACGACGATGGGTTTTGGCCGGAATGGCCCCTTGCTGCCTGGGGGAGACTCTGGGGGCGACATCGGTATTGCCACCAACTTCCCGCTTTTCAGTATCAATTCAAATTTGCTCTACCTCACGCTAACCAACGTGGCGAATGGACTGGCCTATTGCGGACTTGGCTCCGCGACTGGCCAGGTCTATGGCATTCTGGAATCGAGCAGCCTGGCGACCCCGCTGGACCTGTGGACCGCCGTGGCCGAGGTTTGGCCAACGGACACCAATCTCACGCCTTTCACGGTGGCGGCCCAAAATCAGGACTCGATGTTTTTAAGCGCCATAGATTGGACCTCAGTTTACACCAATGGAGTCCCGATGTGGTGGAGCTTCTACTGGTACGGGGATTTCACGAACACAACGGACAGCGCCGGCAATTTACTCGTTTCCGATTTCCAGAACGGTACTGACCCAAACGTGATCAGTTTTTCCGTGCGCTTGGGCAACCGGCATTTCAACACGCCCTTTGCGTTCGGCCAGTACACGGTTTCCGCCGGCACGCCCAGCTACGAGGCGGTGCTGGTGAATGACACCGATTTTATTGGTGCCAGATGGAAGCCTTACGATGGCACGGTTTCAATCCCCTTGGGCGCAACGGATGGGGTTTATCAGGTGTGGCTGGGATTGAAGGGCTACGCAACCAATGCCACGCCCACGTGGATTGGCACAACGGTTTATCTGGCGCAAACCGCGCCGGTGGTGACCATCACCAATCCGGTCGCTGGCACGGTGGCTTTGCCCTACATTCAGGTGCAGGGCTTTGCCAATGAGCGGCTGGCCGGGGTGACCTACGATTTGAGCAACGCGCTGGGCGTCGTGACCGGACAGACGGGAACCGTGACGGGAGAGTTTCTGGACACAAACCTGCTGGCGTTCACCACGAACTATTTTCGCTGCGTGGACGTGTGGCTGACCAACGGGCTGAACGTAGTGACCGTTCACGCCACGGATTTGGCGGGGAATGTGGGCAGCACGACCATCAGCTACACGCTGGATTACAGCGGCAAGACCAATCCACCGGCGATTCAACTGGACTGGCCGGCGGAGGGGATGCAGATTGGTCAAAGCAATATGACGGTGTATGGAACCTTGGACGATCCGACGGCGGCCATCAGTCTGCAAGTGACCGATGACGCGGGGGACACGCAGGTCATTGCCGGGGTGGTGGAACGGGATGGCCATTTCTGGATTCAGAATGTGCCGCTCGCGGGGACGACGGATGTTTTGACCTTGACGGTGCAGGATGTGGTAAGCAATACCAGCACGATGAACCTAACGGTGTATCCAGCCAACGACGCGGGGCTGACCATGGACCCGGTGCCGGGCGACTTATGGGACAGCACGGCAACCGTGAGCGGGACAATTGCCGACGACAGCTACGCGGTGACGGTCAACGGTGTGGCGGCGGTCAACAATGGCGACGGGACCTGGACGGCGGATGGTGTGCCAGTCAGCGGCGGGAACATGGCGGTGTTCACGGCCCAAGCGGTGACGCCGGAGGCAACCACCGAAGTGCAGGCGGCGGCGATCAAACAAGCGGCCTTGAAATTGGCGGCGGCGACCCTGAGCGACGACAACATGAACGGGCAGAATTTTTTTGGCTACGGTTACACGGATGAGATCCAGACGAGTTGGAACTGGACGGCCGGGCGGGGCGGAAGCTGGCAACAAACCGACACTATTGTGCTGCAACCCGGCTCCGTGCCGATCGCGACCACCTGGAACAACGCGCCGATTCGGGCGGATGGCTCGGTGCCGTATGAGATCAGTTCGGACTCGGCGGGTGACTGCTGGACCAATGGCTTTTCTGGCGGGCCGTGGCAGAGTGATTTTCCGCAGGAGGTGGGGGCGCTTGCGGCCATCGGCCAGACACCGCCGGGTTGGTGGGACGTGCGGAGCGGGGATGCCAGTTGGGTGCTGCACGCGGGAAACCTAGACGTCTCGAGTGGGCAGAACCCTGACAGCTTGATGGTTCTATCGGCGATGGCGATGGAGGAGGTGCAGGGCAGCGGCGCGGAAGGTACCGGGGGGATTGTCAGCGGGCCGGTCGAGCAGGGGCCGGAGATTGACAACACGGGCCAGCAAGAGGACACAAGTTATGAAATGGCGTTGGTGACGCAGGATGGCACGGAGCGCAGCTCCACGGTGACCACGGATCGCCTGCTCGCCAGCGTCGGCAATTCAGTAATCCAGAATAAACTCAAATGGGTGGTTGCTGCTTGTTCACCGCCGCTTGACATGTCGAGAACGGTGGTGGGTATTGGAGAGAATATTCATTGTTATATGGTTGGTGGTGTTGCCGCAGACTGGTCGGTGACAGGCGGGGGCCAGGTGAGTCCGACTAATGGTCCAAACACAACTTTCACGGCCGGGTTTACGCCGACGAACTCCACAGTTCACGCGAAATTCCTGGGACAGGAATTAAAACAAGATTTTTCGGTCATCGCGCCAGGTTCCATTATTGTCGTTAGCAATTGGGATCAGCCTTTTGGGCCGGTAAATACTAATGGCACCATTACGGGTGCCCAGACATTTTATCTGGTCAGCGTAACACCCACCAATGTGGACTTCAGTAACGTTGCTTTTCGTGAACACGTTTCGCCCAATATTATAAAATGGCCGTGTGGACTTCTGGAAACCAACATGCCGGGCATCGGTTTTCCAACGATCACCTGCAGCCACATGCTAAAGGATTGCATTGCAACCCATCCGCATATTTCCAATATTTTCGACGGAACTAACTACGTGGATTTTTCATATCCAAGCACTTGGACAAATCAGTATCTTGGTGATACAAGCAATTGGGTGGATTTTGCAACTATGAACGTAACCCGCAAGTTTCGCGGCAGCGACAAAAAGGCTGAGGTCATTTATCAGGGGATCCCGAGCATAAATTGGCAGGGGCCTTATCTCCAATAACGCAAGCTATGAAAAATTATTTGGCTATCCTAATTCTGTTGATAGTGGCAAGTACGGCCTCGGCTGTGTTATTATCAGAATTCGCAGGATATGATTGGCTTGAACAACATTCGCCAGACATTTTTGTCGCACGATGTGTTACTAATCCGCCCACGCTTCTTCCCTCCAATAGTGAGAGTATTGTAAATGCATTTTCCATCCAGGTTGTCAGTTCGATAAAGGGCACAAATCGTTATGTCACTGCACCTTTAAGTTCCATGCACTGGCTGAATGTCGGCGATAACTATTTGATTTACGGGCGTTTTGAAGATGGAATTTGCTACGCTACCGAGGAGTTCAGAGTTATCCCGCTTGGCCGGGAGCTTTGGGCAGGAACATTTACAAACTTAATTGCTGGCAAGCCACTACCTGAGCAACTTCAAATTTTATTAAAACGTGCCCTTGAAAACGTAAATCGCAACATGAATAGGGAGCGGGAGGAAAAGCAGCGGTTGGAGGAAGGCGTGATGAAATGAGTCTCCGCATCTTCCATAAAGGGGTCGCAGACGAAAACGCGTCCCAAAACGGGTAGTATTTGCGCATTTCAGGAAAGGGTCGCCAGATAAAACTGACACCTCCAGAATAGACAACGATGCTATATGCCTTGTTTTTGACAACATGAGATACAAATTATTTTCTTTGCTTGGTGTAGCCGCTATCATAAGTATAATTGGCCTGTTGGCGCCTGTCTTGCTTATCTCGCGCGGCAAGCTGTTCTGGATGTCGTCCAAGCAGCAAGATAACGGCATGAGCGGCGATGGGCCCAAAGAACCTACGCTAACCGCATCAGCAGTATCCAACGTGGTGGCCGGGCGCTCTGCAAGCAATTTTACGCATGTTTTTATGGATACGAATGTGATAAACCAGTCTTTTAGTCTGGTCACAGACCCCCAATCTGGACAGTACGCCACCGTGAGTGCGGATGTCGGGAGCGTGGTATTGAGAGACAAGTCCGGGAAGGTTGGTTGGTCGAATAATATCGCTGCGCTTGCGAATCAATTGCCACTTACTGACGTTCGCATAATATAGTGACATCTGCGGTTCTTCGTGGTAGGATTTGGGCATGGGTAATCCAAAAGGCGTTGAACGCGATTTTGAACAACTCGAACAGCGACGGCTTAAAGCCGCCAGGCTGTTTGACCGAGGTCTCCAGCAAGGGGAGGTGGCTCGCCGATTGGGAGTTCACCGGCAATCGGTCTGTAGGTGGCATCAAGCCTGGAAGAAGCAAGGCACCAAAGCCCTGGTGAAGGCAGGGCGGGCGGGCCGTAAGCCCCGCTTGCAGCCCGCTCAATTGGCGCAGTTGGGCCAGGGCTTGAAGGCAGGTCCTGAAGTTCTGGGTTACGGCACCGCCCTGTGGACCACGTGGCGGGTGGCCGATCTGATTGAACGCCAAACTGGGCAGAAGTTTCATCCCGGACATGTCTGGCGGATTTTGCGTGCCTTGGGCTGGAGTTGCCAACGACCCGTGGGGCGTGCCACGCAACGCGATGAACCGGCGATCCTGCAGTGGAAGCGGGTGCGCTGGCCGGAAATAAAAAAAAAGCGCTCCAGCAGGGCCGGACCATAGTGTTTGTGGACGAAAGCGGCTTGAGCGAGCGACCCCATCGGGTCCGAACCTGGGCTCCACGGGGCCAGACTCCGGTGCTGCAGTATTCCTTCAACTGGAACTGTCTTTCGGCCATCGCAGGCATCACCATTTGGAATTTCTACTTTCGGCTCTTCCCCGGCAGCATCAAGGCCCCGCAGGTGATCGAGTTTCTCCAACACCTCCAACAACACATTGGCGGGCGGCTTACGGTCATCTGGGACGGTTTGCCCGCGCACCGCAGCCGCTTGGTCCGGGATTATGTTGCGCAACAGCACGGTGACATCCATTTGGAGCGTCTGCCAGCCTATGCGCCGGAACTGAATCCGGTCGAATATATCTGGGGATATTGCAAACAGCACGAACTTCCCAATCTCTGCCCGAAGGATTTTGCCCAACTCGGCCGAGCCGCACGCAAGGCGCTGGGGCGGATGCGTCGCCGGCCAACGCTGGTGGAATCCTTCTGGAAACAGGCCGAATTGTTTTGAGCCATTTGTCACTATATTATGCGAACGTCAGTAGGGATTATAACGGCAAGATTGACTCCATCTTCATGATGAGCAATGCGCTCGTGGTTCACGTCGGCAACGGATTTTTCAAGCTGGATAAGCAAACCGGTCAGGTAATATCTTTCGGTGCTCGGTGATCTGAGGTAAACTCGTCAGCCCTGCCTCAGCGGGTATCCCAGCACCCTTGTCGCCACGGTCTTCCCTCACGGGGAAAGTCATAAATTTGGGTCATTATTCTTGCTGGTGGTTCATGGATTTCAGTTGGTCGCGGCGACCGGCGGCAGAGGCTGCAAATACCAACGGGATCGTAAATTCAGTTTTGCGCCGCCTTACGTCGGCTCCGACAATGGCCGCGGCGTCAAAATTCCCAGTGGACGCGCGCACCGAAGACAGAGACCGGGCCGCGGGCCTGATTGAAGGCCGGGTCGGTGATGAATTGATAATCCAGCGCCAGATGAACGGTTTTCCACACCCGGCAGTCGTAGTAGGTTTCCACAATTTTCTCCCAGCCGTAATCCAGATTGCCGTCGCCCGCCAGAATGCCCAAGCCGCCGGCGGCGAAAAAGTTTTGTTCCGCCTTCGAGATGCCGCTGATCACTCCCGCCAGTCCAAAGGTGTCATCCGGCCGGCGCCAGGCCGCGCCTTTGACACTCAAGCCGAGTGAACCCGCATAGCCGACATCGCTGAATACCCACCCCTCCTCCTGATCGTCATTCCAGCCCAGGCGCGAGAATAGGCCCACGTTTTTCACAATTTCCTGTTCCCAGTTCAACCCAAAGCCGTATTTGTAGCGGTAGCTGCGCGCGGCGGAATAATCCGCGCCCGGCCCGTTGGCCAGCAAAATGGCGGTCGCCGCCGAGTAGTCGGCCATATTGGCCCGGTTGAGAAAGGCCAGCAAGCGAACGGTCCCGGGATGATCCGCAAGGGTGTAGCGGCGCTCAAATTCCCCCACCATGCCCCACGAATCCAAAAAGGGGCCATCCTGGGCCGAGCCGTCAAACGGCCATTTGAGATACCGGTCGTCGCCGGTCAAATTATTTGGATAGCGCGGCAACTGGAAAAACCCGTAGCGCAAAGTCCATTTGGGCTGGTTCAACTCCACCGCCAGTCCGGTGGTATAGCCGATGGCATCCGCCGGATAATCCCAGGCTTCGTTGGCCATCAACGCCCAACTCATGAACTGGGTGCGCGGGTCGTTGGCATACGCGTTATTGTCGAAAATATCCTTGGCGCTGAACCGTCCAAGGGTGAACGTGAGCCGGGAAACATCCTGTTTGCCCGCCAGGGTGAGCTGATCATCAGGCACGTCCTCCTGCTCGCCACCCAAGCCGATAGTCTGGCGGAGGAACAGGCGTGAAAAGGTGCCATTGGGAACGTCGGTGCCGAGCCGGAACGCTTCGCCGTTGGGGAATCCCTCCGCGCCGAGCGTGTCATGCAAACCAAAGCCCTGCCACATCATGCCATCCACGTGTGCCTCCGCGCCGGACCACAAGCGGACGCCCGCCAGCAGGTCGAAGGAAACCGTTTCGCGCGTTTCGCCGCCGCCGGGCAGGCTATTCGGTCCGGAATAGGATGAGGAAAATCCCGGATAGCCTTGGATGATGTCGGTGTTCTGCACGTGCCAGTTCCAGCGCTGCGGTCCGGCTGTGGATGATGTTTCCAAAGCGGGTGCGGTCGGGGCATTGGTGGCCTGCTCCGGCGCCGGCACGGGCTGGCCGTCCTTGGTCAACAAGCCCGGGCCTGCATTGTTGGCGAGCTGCGCCGCCGCCGTGGCGGCACCGGCGAGCACCGCCATGGCGGCGCTGGCGTGTTTAAGCTGGTCGTTGGATTCGTTTCTCATTTTCCAATTGTATCGTATGCTACACTTTAGCTGGTGGTCAATCAAAATTGCCAGGCACACGTCAATTTATGGCCGGGGGCAAATCAGCGCTCCGCCCTGAATCCAGGGCGGAGCCCAGAACCGGGGCGGGGACAGCTTGTCCCCGTCGGCTGGCATCCCAAGCTGAAAACCTGGGGACGAGCCGTCCCCACCCCTAACCACCGATGGACACCGGTGGACACAGGTAAGAAAGGCCAGAGTTGACTCCATTTAATTTGGATTTGAATGCCCACCCGCACCTGAATCCTCTCGCCCAGGGAGGGCCGGGATGCACGTCTCACCATTTGGAGGAACACAACCGCAATTCCGAAACGGGTTCGAGTTGGAAAAATACTCGACGACATGAACGCTGACGCTGAAATGCACGTTGCCAGTTGGACCTAAATCAGCCACTCCAAATTCCGAGGGCTGAAAGCCCGCAAGATGATAGCCCAGGGCAAAGCGAGTCGGCGAGCGCCGCCCTGAGTATAGCATCCACAAAATATCCAAGCCTGTAAGGGCGGCACGTGATTTTGGTTGATTACGGCAACGTCATTCCGGCTTCGACTGTTAATCGACATCACCGCAGCGTAGTTCAAATGCGGTGCGGACTGCTACTTAAGATTTCTTGAGAATTGAATGCCGCCGCCGGAGTTCAGCGTCTGACTGAATGGACCCAAACTTTTCTGCCTATAAACTTTCCATTTCCCGCGTATTTCTTAAACTCCGCCCGGCTGGAATCACTGATTTATGGCATTTAATTACAAGGCTCTTTTTGAGCGGTTGACCAAGCGCTTTGGCGATGTACCTCCACAAGCTCTTGAGAGCATACTCTGCCCGGTTCTTATTCCGATTAAAACCCTCGACAAAACCATCATCAAAGTTCCCGGCCAAAGCCACTACCGCGCCAGTTTTACGATCAACATAAACAAGGAGTGTGAAGATTTGGTTGCTCCCGGTCGAACGGGCAAATTTGTTCCACAATCCTACCAGGAAGGTGGTGTCTGGCGGGAAATTGCCAAAGGCAGGATTCTTTCTGTGGATCGGCGGGCAGACGTTGCCGAAGGAGAAATCTACACAGGCTCGGCTTCAAAGAAAGCAGAGCTTGAGAAATCGCTGGCGGGACTTTCGCAAGACGATTTTCTGGAAGTTGATCAGTATGGAGCGTCGGCAAAAGTTCTCAGCGGCTTGGTCGAGTATTCACTTGTTCAAGTTTTGAAAGAGGCCGGATACAAAGTGCGCCGGATGCCGGAGGACATGGCGAAGCACATCGGCGGCTACGCCTACTTCGATTTTGAAGTTGAGAAGCTGGGCGTCACCAAGAAGCTTGAGGCGAAATCCCTTTGGGGAACGAATACCAAATTTGCGCGTTTGATTCACAGCCTGACGGATGGTTATCCAACAAGCAGTTGCAAATTTGCCACCCAGGACTTTTTTGCCGTCAGCCTGTTCCTGCGCAGCGGTAACATTCGCGAATTTGCGTATGCCCGTTCAGTCCCCATAGACATCAAGAAGTATGGGCTGCCGCGAGCTGAAAAATTTCCTGATCATGTGAACCAAAATCCGACGTGCGAGATTGGCGATGGGACGTGGTTTGGATCGCTGGATGAGGTTTGGAAGCTGGCTTGAAATTCATCTGCCGCCACACCGCCCCGGCATTCTCAATGGCATCCTTGAATTGCTTTCGGGTATGGTGAAGTTGTTCTTCGCACCGGAGAAGCTCCACAGCCTGCCGCTGAAGCTTCAGCAAATCTTCCTGCCGTGCGGGCAGCAGCACCCCAGAAAGACAAGACTCATCAATGGCGGGATACGCGATGCCGACATTGTTCCGCATAAGCTGGGCAATCACGAATTCGGATTTGAGCAGGTAAGCGAGCGTCAGCGAATCAATGCTGATTGGTCGCAGCACCGCCAACCCGGTTGTGCAGACCGAGCCGTCTTGATGTGGCCCGACGATGCCAACCGTTCCGCGTTCAGGTCGCACGGTTGAAACCAAGACGTCTCCGGCCTTCACCAGTTTTCTTGCGCGGCTTGGCGCGGCTGAAGTTTCGATGCGGTTGGAATAAACCACGCACGTTTGAGAATCTATGTCCGATATTTCGATGTAATTAAACTGCTTGTCGCCCAAACGACGCGGGTCGGCCCGCTCGTCCACGAGTTCGGCAACGTCTGAGATTAGCAAATCCCCATCGGCCTTGCGATTCAATCGCTGTTCGACCTCGGCTGAAAGTGAAGCATGATGCTGTGCATCCCAACGCTCAAGAACATGGGCGTCTTCCAGCCATCTTACCAGGTCCGGCTTGGACGGCGGCTCGGTAATTTCATCAAGAATGCGCGGAAGATCGCCGTCGCCCTGAACAATCTTCATGCGCTGGTTGGCCTTCGTCGCAACTGTAAATCCGATGTCTTGGCAGATGGCGAACGCCGTGTGATGCGATGAACCATTCGATTTCGATTTCTTGCGCAGATGGAGGATTGAGGTTTTCGTGTTCGTCCCCGCGACACCAAAAGTCACGCTGGGCAACGAAACCACCGCACATAAATCGATGTCTTTTGCGATTCCCCGGCGCAATTCTTCAAACACTGCCTTGTTGGTCAAAATGCTGTCGGGCACGATGGCGATGAGTTGCCCGCCGGGAGCAAGCCAGTCGAGATAGCGTTCCATGAATAAAATTTCGGAATCCAGCTTGCCTGGAAAGCGACGTGCCCAGTGCGTGGCAACCTTATATTTCACCAGATCATTTCCCTGGAAAGACGCGCCAAACGGTGGATTCGTTAAAATCAATCTGACCTTGCCAACTAATCTGTCTGTGATTTTAGCATCCGCTCCGTTTCTGGCGAGCGAGTTGGCGAGGTGAAGTCTTGCCATGGGAAAGCCAAACATGGCGATGTTGGTCAGCGCCAGGCGAACCATTCTTTCGCTCTTGTCTATCCCGACCACCACGTGCCCAAGCAAAGCATTGAGCCAAGCCTCCCGCTGCTTGGCGTCCTGTGTACGTTCCATCATTTTCCCTTGAAGCTGGTGAACTGTTTCGGCCAGAAATGAAGCCACACCACACGATGGATCGAGAATCAAACCAAAGTCAGCACACCGTTTGGGATCACAAAGTGCCGCCAGTTCCGAGCCGGACAGTCCGTGCATTGCCAGTCCAACCATGAACTTGACGACTTCCGGCGGCGTCAGGTATTGGCCGAGTTCCTTTTCGTCAATAAATGAGTCAGCCAGAAATTTTCCAAACACTTCGTTGAGTATGTCAAAGCCGGAAAAACTGAACGAAGAAGTCTGTCGCTGTAATGTTTCAAAGCACTCAATCAGTTCCCCCGCCAAATCATTTTCTTGTGGCTTCAGCTTCAACTCAAAGTCCCGTGCATCCACAGAATGCGCTAGTGATTCCGGCAGGTTTTGGCGAATCGTTTCGTCCACATGCCCTTTCAATGCTGCGGCCAAGCTCTGGCCGTTTTGCGCGACGGTTTGCCGTGCAATGCCGCCAAGGCCACGACGCAGCCCTTCGACGTGAGCAAAGAGCAGCTTGGAAAGTTCATCCAGCGCCTGGCTTCTCGATGACAACTGAGCGCGTTTGTGTAAAATCTCTCGAATAGACCGGAGCGTTGCGTCAACCGCCTCCGTTATCATCGGGTGATGCGGCGTGACGCGATAGGCTGTCGGCGTTTCCCTTAATTCGGTCGGCTGGCTCACCAGTTCGGAATATATTTTTCGGAGCTGTGCCTCGTAAGCGGGACGGGGCTTGGCTGTGCCAGTCACCCAGCGTTGAACCGAAGCTGGCGATGCTTTGAGTTGAACAGCCAAAAGTTGCGGGTCGCCCGCGTGGAAATCCAACACGGCCTTGAGTACTTTTTCAACGGAGTCCATGTGTTCATTCTAGCTGCGGGATATATTGTGTCAACACTTTTCCACACGGCGTGTATGCAAGTGCATTGTCTTCTTAATCAACCGTGTTCGATTGTGTTTACCCCCTCGGATAGCCACCGCAATCAAACAGGCGGAGAACCACGGCAACATCGCATGGAAGGCGATACGGCAGCCGTTGTGACCGTGGAAGCCGCTCAAGCCCGCCCCGTCCACAAACGGGAAATCACCCACGCGCGGGAACTGCAACCGGCCTGACCACGCCGGTTAATTCGATTGCAAGCGGAGGCCTCAAATTATTCTGGCAATCTGGCAACACCATTATTCTTGAACAGTTGACTGAAATGAATGATAAATCATCTGCTTCATGAAAACGGAAACACATTGCAATCGAGCATCCGTCGGAATGACACTGCTTGAAGTATTGGTGGTGGCCTTTGTGATTGCTATTCTGGTTGCGATGCTCATGCCTGTGAACTCGCCAAATGGTCATCCCAAGTTTATGCAAGCGAGGGTTGAGATAGCCGGTTTGGAAGCAGGGATTGAAGCCTATGAACAAACCTACGGTCACTTGCCACTGACAGACGTGATGACCAACGGAGATTTGACCATTGGGCTCAAGCCCGCGGAAGTTCAAGCCTTTAACTTCCTGCCCGGCACAAAATTGATTGCGACGAATTCTGATTTGATTGTCGTCCTCATGGACTTTGACCGTGCTGTGAACGCGGGCCACAAATTAAATCCCCGTCAAATCAAATTCCTCAACGCCAAAATGGTCGAGGGCACAAATTCACCCGGTGTTTCATGCGTTGACTATCAGTACCGCGATCCATGGGGCCATCCTTATATCATTTCGCTCGACGCAAATCAGGATGGCTTTGTTCGTGATGCCTTTTACGCTCAGGCCGCGTTGTACACCAAAGGTCAATCTGCGCCGTTAACGAATCGCAATGGTCTTTATGAGCTCAGCAGCAAAGGGATGGTCTGGTCTCGCGGTCGCGACGGCAAAGCCAGTTTAACGCAACCGGCAACTGGCGGCGTCAACCAGGACAACGTGACCAGTTGGTGATGACTACAGCTCTTTCCCCGTCAGCCGTTCGTATGCCTCCAGGTACTTTGCGCTGGTTTTGGCCACCACGTCGTCCGGCAGTCTCGGACCGGGTGGGGTTTTGTTCCAGTCGAGCGTTTCGAGATAATCGCGGACGAACTGTTTGTCGAAGCTCGGCTGGCCCTGGCCGGGGGCGTATTGATCGGCGGGCCAGAAGCGCGAGGAGTCGGGCGTGAGCACCTCATCAATCAAAATCAACTGGCCGTCGGACAGGCCAAACTCGAACTTCGTGTCGGCAATGATAATGCCGCGCTGCCGGGCATAATCGCGTCCGGCCCGATAGATTTTCAGGCTCAAGTCGCGCGCTTGCGTGGCCAGTTCCGGCCCGGTGATCCGGCACGCCTCCGCAAAGGAGATGTTCTCGTCGTGTCCGGCCTCGGCCTTCGTGGACGGGGTGAAGATCGGCTCCGGCAACTCGGCGGATTCGGTGAGGCCGGCGGGCAGCTTAAGCCCGCAAACGGTCTGCGATTTCTTGTATTCCTTCCAGCCGCTGCCGGAAAGATAGCCGCGCACGATGCACTCGATGGCCAGCGGCTTGGCCTTTTTCACAATCATGGAGCGGCGCGCGAGCTGCGCGGCGAACGGCTGGAGATTGGCCGGCAGCGGATCATCCGCCCGGGCGAGCAAGTGGTTGGGGACCAGCGAGGAAAATCGCTCGAACCAGAAATGCGAAATTTGCGTGAGCACTTCGCCCTTGCGCGGAATGCCGTTGGGCATGATCACGTCGAAGGCCGAGATCCGGTCGCTGGCGACCAGCAGGAAGCGGTCGCCCAGGTCGAACACCTCGCGGACTTTGCCGGAGCGGACTTTGTGGATGCCGGGCAGGTTGAATTGCAAAATAGGCTCGTTCATGGTGGCTGCAAAATAATGGCCAGAGCGGAAAGTGCAAAGCTCAAATCACCACAAAGTCCCTGCCGAAGGTTGGTGTTCGGCCAACTTTTTGCGCCGCCAGAATTCCGCCTGCGCGGGCTGGTGGATTGCCGCTGGCTCGTCTGCCCGCGCCAGAATTGGCTCCGGGGTGGATTTTTTTCGGCTGGATTCAGCCAGCATGGCGCTTTGGCCGCGACGCAGCCGCGCATAGCCATCTGCTACAATTTTATAGTTCATGGTTTTTGCCGTCCATTCACGCTGGCCGGCCGGTCAATTCAGCGACAAATCCTCCGGCATCTGGGCCAGGAGCTTGTTTTTCCAGCCGCCCTTGTTGAGCAGGATTTTCCGCCAGAGCTGCTCGGGCGGGGTTTCAAAAACGAGCTGGACGGACGCCGGAAAGGTGAGCCAGGCCTTGCGCCGCATTTCACTTTCCAACTGGCCGGCACTCCAGCCGGCGTAACCGGCGAACAGTCGCACTTTTTTCGTGGGAGAAAAGGCCTCGCCGATTTCCAGCAAGTCATCCAGCGAATGACCGAGTGCCAGGTTGGGCAGCACGTCGGCTTCGGGAATGAAGCTGTCCGTATGCAGAAAACTCAGGGCGGCGGGCTGCACCGGGCCGCCCAGAAAGAGCGGCGATTCCTTGAGCGGGTCGGGCAGGTCGGCCACGATCATCTCGCCGACGGTCTTGCCCAGCGACCGGTTCAGGATCAGGCCAAACGCGCCCTCGGGGTTGTGCTGGCAGATGAGCACGACCGAGCGTTGAAAAAAAGAGCCGCCAAGCTGCCCGCTATCGAGCAGCAACTGGCCTTGCATAAATTTGGGCTTGGCGGCCATCGCTAGGACAATGTGCCCCACAATTGGGCGGCTGGCAAGTGGGCGTTGAAGCGTTGATGCGTGAAGCACCCGGCGAGGGACAAAGTCGGCTGGACGCGTAGCCGCCGACGTGAGGCGGAATTTTCCAAAAGAATCGCCCAGTCAGGTTCGCCTCACGTCGGCGGCTACGAGCGCCGGGCCACGTTTTTCGTCCCTCCGTGTACCTCCCTATCCATCTCTGGGGTTTTCGTTGGTTCCAGACATACCGCACGATTTTGCAAAATCGTGACAACTGAAACTTGCGGCGGCCGCAGACTGCGGGTAATGAAACTCATTCTGGTGCTGCTGCTGGCAGGTTTCGTGTGCCATCGGTTACTGGGGGCGCTCGCGGGCAATGAACCCGCCACACGATACCGGCGCTTGCGAGGAGTGCTGGTCCTATACGGAATCCTGCTGGCAACCCTCGCCGCCCTGGCCGCAGGTGGGTTGCGGGCATTGGATCACCCGGTTGGAATCGGGGTCTGGGGCTTGGCGTGCATGGCTTGTTTGCTCATCGGTTTTGGCAGCGTATGTTTCCACTTTCTCCGGGCCGGGAAGGTATTTCGGGCGCTGCCTGAATTCGAGCGGCGGCCATCGGGGCGCGCGACGCCCTCCTTCTTCTGGCAGGGCGCGTTGATCCTGTTGCCGGTGATCGTGCTGGCTCTGGCCAGCCTGGTTTCGTTGCGCCAGGATGAGCGGGCGGCGGAAAACGACGCGCGCAACCGGGCGGCCGAAAGCGCGCGCAGCCTCGGCCGGGCCATGCGTTCCTCGGTGGATGAAGAGTTGCAGCGCTTCCTGACGCTCCAAAATATGTGGGTGCTGGACTTGCGCCCCGCGAGTCAGCCCGGCGTAACCATGGTTTTTCCCGACCCGAAGATGCAATCGGACATTGAAAAATGGGAGCGCGATTATCCCAGACTGCATTTCACCGAGCTGGCCTTGCCACCGGGCGCGGTGCTGGCCGATGGGCGGCAAATTGAACCTCCAGATTTTCCCGCCACGCCCCAACCGCCGAAATGGTATTGCGATTTAACCCTGGAACAAAAAAAGTCGTGGGAGGCTTTGCGCGCCGGTGGAACCCAGAAGGAAAGGGAAGCCCGGCGCCAGGCTTTTCTCGACACCAGACCATCCACCGATGCACAACAGGCGTTGTATAATTTGTTCCAACCGCCGGAGCAGATGATGGGACATTCCAATTTCACGTCCACGGAAACCGGCCTTTCGTTTGAAGAGATCGCTTGTTACCGACTGCTTACGGCCACCAACGCACAACTAACCGAGTCATTGCTGCAATCGGTATGGTGGCATGCGATTGGCCATTCTTCCATTGTCTCCCCCAAACTGATGGACTTGGCCGGGGGGTTGACCAATCGCGCGAGTCCGGTCCTGCAGCAGAAATGCGCCTCCATGCGAGAATTCTTCAACGGCCAGTCCAAGGTGGATGATTATCTGCGTTCGCTGCGCCGGCTCCCGCATTTGCACCCTTGGAAAACAATGTGGTGGTCCCATTGGACTCAGGACCACGCCGCCCTCGCTATCTTCCGACCGACGACGTATGTGAATCCCGGAAATGATGCTGACGGCGTGTCGCTATCCGGGCAAGGCTATGAAGTCTGGCTGACGCCGCGCGCGGTGGTGGAGGCCATTTTTCATCGGGCCTTGATGGAGAATGGATTTCTCGTGCCTTCCTATGCCACCGCCAAGGTCACCGTGGAAGGGGTGGACTTACCCGGTCTGGATAAGTCAGACGCCGTGGACGAAAAATTATTGCTGGGTGACGTGGAAGAAAAGGCGGGGAATTATTTTGCCCAAGACGCCATCCGTTTCGAGGTAAAACTTTTCCTGACCAGCCGGTCGCGGATGCTGGCCGCCGAGGAACGGCGCGCGAAGCTGTTCGGCTCCCTGATTTTGGCGGCGGCGCTCACGGCGCTGGCCGGCCTGTGGTTCGCGCGGCGGGCGTTCCGCCGCCAGTGGCAGCTCAATGAACAGAAATCCAACTTCGTCTCCAGCGTGTCGCACGAGCTGCGCGCGCCCATCGCGTCGGTGCGGTTGATGGCGGAGAATCTCTCGCGCGGAAAAATTTCCGAGCCGGCCCGGCAGGCGGAATACTTCCACTTCATCGTGCAGGAGTGCCGGCGGCTGTCGTCGCTCATTGAAAACGTGCTGGACTTCTCGCGCATCGAGCAGGGCCGCAAACAATACGAATTCGAGCCGACCAATCTGGTCGCCTTGGCGGCAAGCACCATGCAGCTCATGGAGCCGTATGCGGCGGAGAAAGGCGTGCGGTTGGAGTGGGGAACATTCAACATTCAACATTCAACATTCAACCCCGAACTTTGTGTGGACGGACGGGCCATCCAGCAGGCGCTGGTGAACCTGATTGACAATGCGGTCAAACATTCGCCCAAGGGGGAAACGGTGACGGTGGGGCTGGAAATGAAAAATGCTGAAAGCCTGCAAACCCTCAAGCCTCAATCTTCAACCCTCAACCTCTCCGTCTCCGATCACGGGCCGGGCATTCCGGCGGCGGAGCACGAGAAGATATTCGAGCGGTTTTACCGGCTCGGTTCCGAGCTGCGCCGCGAGACGCAGGGCGTGGGCATCGGCCTGAGCGTGGTGAAGCATATTGTGGAGGCCCACGGCGGACGCGTGCGGGTAGTGAGCGAGGTGGGCCAGGGGAGCCGGTTCATTATTGAATTGCCGTTCAAGGATTAAAAATGAAACATTCAACATTCAACATTCAACGCCCAACGCCAAATGTCCGGTCCCGTTGCGGCCGTTTTTTCCATGGAGGTTGGACGTTGAATGTTGAATGTTGAATGTTTCCCGGTTTCAAACATGGAACGCATCTTGATCATTGAAGACGAAACGCCCATGCGCACCGCGCTGGCGGATTTGCTCGCGGGCGAGGGCTACCGCACGCTGACAGCGGCGGATGGCGAGAACGGTTTGGCCCGCGCGCTCGCCGAAAAGCCCGACCTCATCCTGCTCGACGTGATGATGCCCAAACTCGACGGCTTCGCGGTGTGCGCCGAATTGCGCCGCCTCGCCCACAATATGCCGGTGCTGCTGCTCACCGCCAAGGGCCAGATCGAAGACCGCGTGACCGGCCTCGACGCGGGCGCGGACGATTACCTGGTCAAGCCCTTCAGCACCGACGAATTGCTGGCCCGCGTGCGCGCCCTGCTGCGACGCCGGGACCGCCAGACAAAATCGCCGGTGAAACTCAAGCTGGGCGACGCGGAGATTGACCTGGCGCGCCAGACGGTCGCGCGCGGAAGAAAGGAAATCCATTTGACCGCCAAGGAATTCGCCATGCTGCGACTGCTGGCCGAAGCCGGGGGCGAACCGGTGACCCGCGAAAAATTTCTCGACATGGTATGGGGCTACACGGCGTTTCCCACGACGCGCACCGTGGACAACCATATCGCCAGCCTGCGCGCCAAGCTGGAGAAGAATCCGGATGATCCCCGGTGGCTCAAGACCGTGCATGGCGTGGGATATAAACTGAATTGGCCATAAACCACCTGACCGCCTTGGGTTTGTCCACACTTCCATGAACCGGAACGCCGGCCTCCGGTACGGCTCGTGGGAAATGGTCGCCGTCGAGCCGTGCCGGAGGCCGGCGCTCCGATCAATTTGCCAAATTCAATAACTACCGCGTAATCAGACTTCTGTTCAATCGCAGTTTCCAGGATCAATGCGCCTTGAACTACGAACGCTGCTGCGGCCGAGGACGGCCGCGCTCCGAAGGAGGCCACCCGTTTCAGCCCCCCTCTGCCTCAACCCTTCCGGCACACCGCCGCGGCGGCCAAGCCATGCGGGGTAACGGCCAGCGACAACACGTGCCCGCCCGCCGGCAAGGCCGGTGAACGCAGCGCCACCGCGAGGTCCAGCAACGGCTGGGCGCCCTCCAACTGGCCCGTGGTGGCCAGCGTATGCACCTGCTTTTCGCGCCACGCTGGCGGTAGTGTCGCCAGCGTGCCGTAATGGCAAACGGCGTGAATCTGGTCGGGGCTGATTTCCGCCTCGCCCAACGCGGCGGCGATGATCTCGTTGACGTCGGACGGCGACAGGGCCGACTGCGTCATACTGGCCAGGCCGCGAATTTCCGCCAGCGGACGGGCGTTGCGGGCGTGGGCGTGCGACGCGGTTTCCAACAGGAAAACCGCCGCGCCTTCACCTGGTGGATCGTTGCCGGCAATTTGTCCCGCCCAAAAGCTGTCGGTCAGGATGCGGTCGGAAAGCTCGTCCACCGCGCCGCATAGAATGGCGGCGGCATGGCCGCAACGCAGCGCCGCCACCGCCGGCGCCAAGCCGAACAAGCCGGCCGCCGGACCGGGATTCAGGGTGAGATTGTGGCCGGAGAGCCGCAGCGCGCGGCAGACGTTGCCCGCGACCGAACCGGGTACGATGTACGGAAACGCCGAAAGTTGCGCCACCTGATGATCGTTGCCCAGAAACGAGGTGAGAAATTCCGACTCGGCCCACGACGGCCCGGCGGACAGATTCAGCATCAAGCCCAGTTCCGCGAGCGCCGCCGCTGTTTCCGGGAATCCGGCTGCGCGGATGGCCAGCCGCGCCGCGAGAGTGGCCCATTTGCTAGCCGGATCCATGGGCCGCAAATCCAGCCGCCGGTCATACGCCGCCGCCGCCGTTTCATCCACCCGGCCCGCGAGCAGCGTTGGCAGTTCCGGCAGCGTGACGGAACGCAAGCCGGAGCGCCCTTCGAGCCGCGCCTGCTCCAGCGCCTCCACGCCCATGCCCGCCGCCGAAACAATTCCGCAAGCCATGATGAACACCGTCTCTCCGCTCTCCGCTCTCCCCTCTATGCTCGGTTGGATGTTGGATGTTGGATGTTGGATGTTGGATGTTGAAAGTCCCAACTCCGCTCTCCCCTCTCCGCTCTCTCTCTTGGGCGTTGAATGTTGAATGTTGAATGTTGAATGTTTCGACTCCCCACTTTCCATTCCGCTCTCCGCTCTCCCCTCTATGTTCGGTTGGATGTTGGATGTTGGATGTTGGATGGCTTGTCCTCCGTAGCCTTGGCAAAGGAGGATGGATGTTAAAAGCCCCGACTCCCCACTTCCCACTTCCAGCGCCAGGCTGGTGTTCTGGCCGCCGAACGCTGAGTTGTTGCTGAGGAATATTTTCGGCCTGAGCCAGGTGCGGCCCGCTTCCGGCACGCAATCCAGCACGCAGCCGTCGCGCGGGCCGGCAAAATTCGCCGTGGGCGGCAGCACGCCCGCCTCGGCACAAACGATGGACGCAATGACCTCCACCGCGCCCGCCGCGCCGAGACAATGGCCGACCATGGACTTGGTGGAACTGACCGGCAGCGTGGCCGCGCGGTCGCCAAAGACTTTGCGCATGGCCCGGCATTCGGCCTTGTCGTTGGCCTCGGTGCCGGTGCCGTGCGCGTTAAGATAGCCGATCTGTTCCGGAGTCAGCCCGGCGTCGGCGAGCGCGCGGCGCATGGCCTCGGCCAGGCCGCGCCCGCCCGGTTCCGGCGCCGAACAATGATGCGCGTCGTTGCTCAAGCCCGAACCCAGCACCGCCGCGCGCGGCATCGCGCCGCGCCGCCGCGCGGATTCATCGGTTTCCAAAAACACGAAGGCCGCCGCCTCGCCGAGATTCAGCCCGGGCGGTTTGGAAAACGGCGCGCACTTGCCCTCGCTGGTCGCTTTCAAGCCGTCGAACCCCGCGAGCGTGCTGGCGGAAAAGGAATCCGCGCCGCCCGCCAGCGCCGCGTCCAGCATCCCGCAGCGGATGAGATCCGCCGCCAGGGCGATGGCCGCCGTGCTGGCGGAGCACGCCGTCACCACGGTGGTGCAGAAGCCGCCGATGCCCAGCGCCTGCGCCAGCACTTGCGCGCCGGAAAAATAGCGCTTGGCAAAAAGTTCCGCCGCCGTGAGCTGGGGCCGGCCGCGGAGGATGCGCTCGTAATGATTTTCGATGAGCAGCATCGGGCCGGAACAGGTGGAAAAAATGAGGCCCAGCCGCCGCCCGAAATGGGCCGGCTGGCCGGCAGCGGCCAGCGCCTCGCGCGCGGCGGCCAGCGCCAGATGCACATGGCGGTCATGCGCCGGCAATTCTCCGCCGGGCTGGAAGTCGGGAATTTGCCCCGCGAACTTCGCGCGCAACCGGGCGGCGCGCGGGTTGGCAATGGGGGTGAGGCAGCACGCGCCCGCCAGAAACCGGCCCCGCGCCACCGCGAGGTCGGGCCCGGCGCAGGACAGAATTCCCAGTCCGGTGATGACCACGCCGCGGCTCATGTCTGCCCGCCGCGCCGGAACACGGCGGCAAAATTGTAGCCCAGGTCCGTGCTGGCGAGCGCCAGCACGAATTCCGGCGGCGCGGCCAGCGCACGCTGGTCCAGCTCCGGCGAGCCGGTGCGCTGCGGCCACAATTCCGCGCCCGTCTCCAGCGCCGTCAGCGCGCAAGCCAGGCTGACGAGAATGGAAGCCGATTCGATGTAGCCGGTGTTGAAGGTCGTGGTGGCCAGCGGAATTTGCGCGAAGCGGCTGCCGAAAATTTCCGCGCCGGCGCGCAGGACTTTTTCATCCTGCCGGTTGCCTTGGGGCGCCCACACGAGCAGGCCGATCTGTTCCGGTGCGAGGCCGGCGCGCGACAACGCCAGCTTCACCGCGTGTTGCAAGCCGGCGGTGCCGAGATTCGGCGCGAGGAAACCTTCCGCGTCCATGCTCATGCCGTAGCCGAGCACCTCGGCCAGGATTTTGGCCCCGCGCGCCGCGGCGGCGGTGGCGGTTTCCAGAATCAGCACCGCCGCCCCTTCGCCGAGCACCTTGCGTTTGTCGGATTCAACCCGCAGCCGGTAATCCTGCTCCTCCGCGCCCGCGTACAGAAAACCGATGCCGTCGTAATTGTAAAAGGTCTGGCCATACACCTCATCCGCCGCGCCGGCCAGAATCACGCGGGCGCGGTTTTCGGCCAGCGCGTCAAAGGCATAGGCCAGGCTTTGCAAACCCGCGTGCGGCCCGGCCGAGAGCGTGGCGTTCACGCCCTTGAGATAGAGCTGCGAGGAAACCCAGCCGGCGGTGGAGTTGGCGGTGATGTTGGAAAAGCTGGGGATGTTGGCCGCGTAATTTTCGCTGGTGAACACGCTGTCCATGTGGCCCATTTCGGACGGGCCGTTGCACGCGCCCAGGACCACGCCGGCATCCTCGCCGTTGGCGGGCGTGATTTTCAGGCCGGCGTTTTCCAGCGCCAGCCGCCCGGCGGCCACGGCGAATCTGCTGATGGGATTCAGCACGGAAAAATCCAGCCGCCGATCCACCTGCGCCTCGGAAAAATCCGCAACCTGCCCCGCCAGCCGCGCCGCCTGGCCGGTGAGCGGAAAATTCGTGACCGGCGCCAGGCCCACCGCGCCGCGCCGCAGCTTCTCCAGCGTGGCGGACACCCCCAGGCCGAGCGCCGTGACCAGGCCGGCCCCGGTGATGACGACCCGTTCGGCCGGCTTCCGGCGCGGCGGAATGGCGGCGTCCCAGCGGGTGATCGTCACTGCGGCGTTGTTGCCGCCGAAGGCGTAATTCGCGGAGATGAACGCGTCATATTTCATTTCGCGCGCCGCGTTCGGGACATAGTCCAGGGCGCAGCCGGGGCGCGGCTCGTGGAAGTTGAGCGTGGGCGGAATGAAGTTCTCATTCATGGCCAGCAATTGGCTGGTGGCTTCGAGAATGCCCGTCACGCCCATGCAGTGGCCGAAAAAGGATTTCGTCGAGACGACTGGCAGGTTGTGTCCGCCCAGGAACCGGGCGATGCCTTTGCTCTCTGCCCGGTCGTTGGCCTCGGTGCCGGTGCCGTGGGCATTGACGCAGCCCAGCTCGGCGAGGGTCAGGCCGGAATCCGCCAGCGCGCCGGCCAGCGTGCGGGCCACGCCCAGCCCACGCGGGTCCGGCGTGGTGGGATGATGGGCGTCGGAAGTCGTCGCCTGGCCAGCCAGCCGGCCCCGGCAATGCGCCTGGCGCAGGATCGCTTTTTCCAAATCCTCGACCACCCAAAAGCACGCGGCCTCGCCGATGTTCAAGCCCGGCGGCAGGGAAAACGGCGACATCCGGGCGGTGGCAGTGGCCTTGATCGCGTCAAAGCCGGCGACGTTCGCCACGCACAGCGCATCCGAGCCGCCAACGAGCACGGTGTCATAATACCCGCGGTTGATGAGCGTCTGCGCCAGGCCGAGCGCCACCGTGGTGGAAGAACAGGCGGTGGTGACCACCCACGTTTCGCCGCCGATTTTCAGCGCGCTGGCCAGCGCCTTGCCGAAGCCGTAAAGCTGCGCCTGCAAGTTCATCACCTCGTCGAACGGGCGCGAGCTGCGCCCGTGTTTCCAGGCGTATTCCGCCTCGGCAGAGGCCAGGCCGCCGTTGCAGGTGCCCAGCACGAGGGCGATGTTCCGACGGACTTCACCGTTGCCCGGCGCCAGACCCGCGTCCGCTAGCGCGCGACGCGCGGCGGCAATGGCGTAGCGCAGATACAAATCCTCGTACTCCGCCAGTTCCGTCGGCGTGAGCCATTCGGCGGCGTTGAAATCCTTGATCTCGCCAAACAGGTTCGTGCGGAAATGGCTGGCGTCGAAGCGCGAAACCGGCGCGAGGCCGTGCCGCCCGTGCCGCAACGCCTCCGTAACGGCGGTCGGATCGTGGCCAATCGGGCTGAACAGGCCAATACCGGTGATCGCCGCCTCGTCGCGCGTGCCCTGCCGCTGCAAGGGCTTGCCGAGCACCTGGATGCCATTCTGCCACGTCGCCGGCTCCAGCGAGGCGGCGTGACGGCTCTTTTGCATTTGAAAAAACTCGCGCCAGATGCGGATGAACTGTTCGCGGAGCTGTTCCGCCGTCAAGTTCTGCGGCCGGGCTACCACATGCGAACCGTTGTAGTGCGACCATTGAAAATCGAAAATCCGCCCCTGGCTCATCATCCGGTCCCAATGCGGCGAGCCGGGAAAGGGCGTGAAGATGAAAAATTCGGCGGTGTGGATGTCCGCCGCCGCAAAGAGCTCCAGCGTGCGGTCCACGAAGCCCTGGTCGTCCCAGTCGCGCCCCATCCCAACCGACGCAAAGAAGCGGATGTCCCGGTCCTGGGTGGCTTTGACGAGGTCAATCAGTGTCTGCCGCTCGCGTTTTCCCCCTTGCAGCGCGCGGATGGACACCGGTTCGACGTTCAGCGTGCAGTAAAAATTCTTCACGCCGGCGCGGGCGGCGGCGTCCAGAAACGCCGGCTCCATGTTCAAGCCCATGGTGGAATTGACGAAGTACTTCTTGCCCAGCGGCGCCACCGCTTCAAACAATTTCCGCGCATACTCGCGCACGTGCCGGTGCGGAAAGAACAGCATGTCGTCGGCCAGATAGACGTTCTCGTGCTTGAGCGAGCGCAGTTCGGCCACGACGTTTTCAATCGGGCGGAAGCGGATGCGGTCGCCCATCTGCTGCGGCAGCGGGCACATCGGGCATTTGTAAAGACAGCCGCGCATCACCTGGATCAAATCCTCGTCCCAGTCGTAATGCTCGTTGCGGTAAAAGATCTCGCGGCGAGCGGCGGGGATTTTCGCCGCGTCCAGCGAGCAGCCGCCGTCGTAGCGCCGCTGGAGCCGCCCGGCCTGGAGATCGGCGAGGATAATCGGCCAGGTCGGCTCGCCCTCGCCGGTGTTGACGGAGTCGGCGTGCTTGAGGCATTCCTCCGGCATGAACGACGGGAACAGGCCGCCCATGATGACTTTCTTGCCGTGCGCGCGAAACTGGTCCGCCAGCTCGAACGCGCGGGTGGCTTGCGGGGTGAAGCAGTTGATGGCCACCAGATCGGTGGGCGCGGCGAAATCCACCGGCTGGCCGCTGTTGTCATCAATCAATTCGACCTCGAATTCCGGCGGCGTCAGCGCGGCCAGCAGCGGAATGCCCAGCGACGGCGGCGTGGTGTAATCGCCCAGGAAATAATCAATCAAGCCCGCGTCCAGCTCCGGCACGCTGCGCAGGAACTTCTCAAACCGCGGATAAACAAAGCTGATTTTCATGGCTGGGCCGGGATCGAGCCCGGCAAATGCTTGCCTGCAACCCGGCGCGCTTCAAGCCCAAACCGCGCGGAGCCGCAGATTGTTGGATTGGTGGATGGGTGATGGAGGCGCCCGGTTCATGGCGGCGCATTCGGAACATGAACCAGCGACGATCCCTGGGAGCGCGGACATTCTTGTCCGCTCCTTGGGGCGGTCGTTGGTGTGCGAACATTATTGCCGGCCTTGGGTCATCATGGGCGCGCGAGCGGACAGAAATGTCCGCGCTCCGGTTCGGGGGCAGGCTTCCGGCCAGTTCCCCTTGGCCCGCTGTCGGGCAAGATGGCGTCTTGGCAGAACGCCGAAAATAAAAATTAAAAAAGGATTTTGAAGCACAGATGAGTGATGCGTGAAGCCTTTGAAGGGGTCTGTGAAGGGGTCCCGCATAACCGCATATTGGGACGTGTTGTCATTTGGTTTTGCACAACGGGTTCGCTAGCGAACCTGGCAAGGTGTCGGTTCCACAGAAGCGCATGTTTTGCCGCCGGGCGCGTGCCGAATCCATTGCCACGCATATGGGAACGAGCAGCGGGAAAGCTGCTTGCATTATTTTCCAGCCGGGCCGAATTGCGCATCCGTCAAGGTTTTCAGAAAAGCCACCAGCGCCTGCTGGTCGGAGGCTGTCAACGGCACGCCGCCGTCAGGATGCTTGGCGAGGTTCGGATCCAGCGTCGCGCTGCGAATCACCCCCGAGCAATAATGCCGGACCACCTCCTCCAGCGTCTCCAAGCGGCCGTCGTGCATGTACGGCGCGGTGAGTTCCACATTGCGCAGCGACGGCACGGCAAACTTTCCCCGATCCGATACCTTGCCCGTGACCTGCTCGCGGCCAAGGTCCTTGAACGCGCCGTCCAAGCCGTTGTTCGCAAAGGCCTGGCTTTGGAACAGCGGCCCGCCGTGGCAATGAAAACAGTCCGCGCCATACTGTCCGCGCCGCGGGTCATACTCGGTGGAGAATAATTCAAATCCCCGCCGCTCTTCCGCGGTGAAGGTTTCCCCGCCATGCAGCACGCGGTCGAACTTCGCGTTGAACGAGGTCAGCGTGAGCAGGTAGTTTTCCAGCGCGAGCGAAAGCTTCTCCGCCGTGATCTCCGGCGAGCCGAAGGCGGCGGCGAACAATCCCGCGTAATCGGTCTGTTGGTCCTCGTGCAGTTTCCCGCAAAGCTTCGTCAGCGTTTGGTGCATCTCGACCGGATTCTGAATCGGCTGCAAGACCTGTTCGCGCAGGCTGGCGGCACGGCCATCCCAGAAGAACGCTTGCTTCCAGGCAAGATTGAACAGCGGCATGGAATTGCGCGTGCCAATGCCGCCTTCCGCGCCGCGCGCCGTGCGGCGGCCGTCGGTGAATGCCTTGTTCGGCGCGTGGCAGTCAGCGCAGGCTTGCGCGCGGTTGATGGAAAGCTGCTTATCAAAAAACAACGTCTTGCCCAGCGCAACGCGTTCGACGGTGAGCGGATTGTCGCGCGGCAGCTCCGGCAGGGGAAACGTCGCGCTCATCTGAAATGGGTACGGCGTGAATTTCGCCGGCAGATACAGCGGCTGGGGATGCGTGGCGGCGATTTCCGCGTCCGTCAGTGACGTGACTTTATGAACGCGAAACGCGCCCGCCAGATTCACTGCCAGCGCGGCGGAAAGCGGGTCGCCATCGCGCGAGTGGGTGGAGGATCCGTTCCTGCCAAACGACAACGGCCGGGGTGCGTTCAGCAAGGCGGCGAGGTCGAAATCCAACTCCAGCTTGGTTTCGTTGGTAACGCGGAGCGGCGCGGCGAGCGTGATGCGCGTGGCGTTCGGGTCGCGCGCCAGATGATAGGCCCAGCCGTCCAGTTCGCCGCCGGCGTTGCGCCACAGGCCTTCGAGCGCGAGAAAGATATATCCGCCCTGCCAGCTCCAGTGCAGGCCGTTCAGGTTGGGATTGAGCGGATGGCCGGCGGGGAACTGGGCGACCTCGGCATGGTTCAGGTTGGGATTCAGCCCAACGAGAAACCGCACCGCGCAAAACTCGCCGGCTGGCACCTGGTCGAGCCAGAGGGATTTCCGGTTCGCCTCGAAATCCAGCCATGCGACGGAATTGGAAAGCTCCCGCCACGAGCCGTCGTTGCGTTGCAGCGCGAAGTCGCTGACGAGGTAGCTGACGCGCGTGATGGAAAAGGTTTCGCCCGCGGACGTCCGGTAGCGGAACGAAGCGGGCTGGAGCGGCTCGCCGGAGACCTTCGGCGTGATTTCAACTTGCAGCGTGGCGGCGGAAAGCAGGTGCCAGCCGCCGAACATCAGGGCGAGGCAAAGGGATTTGCCGGCCCGGAGATTTGCCGCGGGAGAAAGCATCGCAACTCAATTGATGGTCACGCCGGTAACGGTGTAGGTCGGGCCGCTGGTGAAAACGGCCACCACGCTTTGCAGCCCGGTGGCGGCGCCGGCGGGAATGGTGAAGGTGGCAACGACCTGGCCCTGGGTCGAATCCGCGAGGCCCGTGCCGGCGATGCTGCCCGCCAGCGTGACGCTGGTGAGAGGCGCGCCCGCCGGCGGCCACGGCGGCGTGGCGGGCAGCGTGATGGTCACGGTGACAGTCGTGCCGCGCGTGGCGGAGCCGCCGGGGGCGACCGTGCTAATGGTTGGGGTGTAGCCGCCGGTGCCGGCGGAATCATAGGTGGCCAGGGCGGTCCGCGCGACACGGTAGAAACGATGATTGTCGGTGGGATGGTTCGTATAACCCGCACTGTTCAGCACGGCGGAAACGGCGGTTGCGTTGGTGGTCCAGGTGGTCAGATTGGTCGTGGACTGCACCAGGTACGTGCCGCCTTCCGTCGCGCTCCACGTCAACGTGACGGTGCCGTTGTTCACCGTCGGCGCATTGAGCGCGGGCACAGCTTCGGGGCCGCCAAGGAAATTGGTGGCGACCGTTTCGCTGATGCTGGAAACGCTGCCGCCAGCGGGGCTGCCGTAGTAGCCGCGCCCGATGTTATACGGAAACACCGGCGCGCCGCTGGCGGAGATGGCGACGAAATACGCATAGGTGCCGTTCGGAAAATCCGGCGTGACACAGTAACGTCCGTTGTATTGGTCCAGATCGAAGTCCACGGACTGTTGGTAATTCGACCCGGTATTGGTGTTGGGGAGGTCGCCGAGATAATCATTGTCCTCCATGTAGCGTCCGAGCGGATAGCTCGTGCTGACGCTCGGCCCGGCCTGGTTGGACGACACGCCCGTCAGCCGCACTGCCCATTGCGGAATCGTCGTGCGGCCATTGGCGGTGAGGTTGCTCGTGCCGTAGCTGCCGTTGCGGATCACATAGCCGGAAACCATCCGGCGGATGCCGCTCGCGGGATTGGTGGCGTTGGCATAGCCATACGGCCCGTAAATCGGAAAGCCATCCGCCACCCAGCCAAGGATGGGCGAATGCTGGGTTGGCGCGTTGGTGGCTTCGGCATAGGTTTTCGCCGTGGGGCTGTAATCCACATGGTCGCCGAGCAGATAGCGCAGCCCGATCGGGTTGGCATGGTAATGATAGACGCCGGTGTTCTGCTGGTGCGCGTTGCCGGGATCGAACGTCGGGCCCTCGTTCACATACGCGTCGCGGTTCCAATAGCCCGAGCCGGCGCCGCTGGTGTCCGTCGTGCCGTTCCAGTAAAATGCGTCCCAGCTATTGAACATCTCCACGCCGTCCACGAAGAGGCCGATCTGCCCGCCGCCGTTCTCGGTTTTCGCCGCCGGCACGCCGTTCGTGCGCGGCACGCGATAGAGCAGTTTCTGGTTGGCTGGCAGGTTGGGAAACGCGCCGTTCAGCCACGGTCCCATGTGATAGCTGGCCAGGCCGGTGCTGCGCACATAGACCCAGTTCGACGACGAATAAACTTCCTGCACGCCGCAATACGCCGGATTGGTCTGGGATTCCGAACCATTGCTCCACGTCGTCAGGGTGAGGCCGTTGGTCAGCATCAGATTGTTGGTGTAGATCCGCGCGTATTGGCCGTCATAGGTGGTGAACCACGAATTCGTGCGCGGGTCGGCGGCGTGGGCCGCGTGCACGAGGAACGCGACGACCAATCCGGCCGGCGCGAGGTGGCGGCCGAGGCCGCGTTGGGTATGAATGGCAGTTTTCATGTCGCCAACCTACCCGAACCAACCTTAAGCAAACGTGAAGATGAGAATTAATCGGGGTTTTCCAAGGTGGTTTCCGGCCCGCGACCGGCGGGAGCCTTTTTTGGCCATTTGCCGGTTGGACGCCGGGGATCAAAATTTTTTTCATTTTTTGTTGAAATTAACCAGAAATCTGGCATCATGTTGGGGCGTGAAGCGGTATTCAGTGAATAATGACAAAGCGGGAACCCTTTTTTTGAACCCGGCAGAAGTTGAAGTCGTTCAACTGTTTGCTCAATATTCCTGCGCGCTCGGCCAGCGCCGATCCGTCGGCGAGATCTATGGCCTGCTCTTTGTCTCCCCGCTGCCCCTGACTTTCAACGATTTGAAGGAACGCCTGCAATTGAGTAGCGGCTCGACCAGCGAGGGCGTCAAGTGGCTGCGTGAGCTGGGGGCGGTGCGCGAAGTGGCGCTGCCCGACCAGCGGCGCACGCATTACGAGGCGGTGGCCGAATTGCGCAATCTGGCCGGGAGTTTCGTGCGCCGCCAGATCGCGGCCCAGATTGGCGACAACGGCCCCCGGTTGGATCGCATTGCGGAACGCGCGCAAGCCCTCACCGGTCCGGCGCGGGACCATGCGCTCGCCCGCGTGAAAATGCTCCGCAGTTGGGACCGCAAGACCCGTTTAATTTTGCCGGTGGTCCTGAAACTGCTGGGCAGTGCCAACGGGGACGGAAATTAGCTGGTGGTCCCCTAGCGGCGGCTCGGCAGAGCGCCGCCATTCTAAAGCTGGAAGCTGAAGAATGGTCCGTAGTCCGTGGTCCGTGGTCCGTGGTCCGTGGTCCGTGGTCCGTGGTCAGGCGGTCAGTTGTCAGTTGTCAGTTGTCAGGTCGTCCGTAGTACGAAAGCAGTGGTTAGTGGTCAAAAATTAGACATACGCCAGGTGGACTTGGGAGGAAAATCCTCCCACCAGCCACGGGCGGCAGCTTGTCGAAATGCGGGAGGCCAGAGGTCAGAGGCCAGAGATCAGAAAGGCAAAGACCTCCGACCTCCGACGTCTGACCTCCGACATCCGTCCTTCGTCCTCCCCCTTCCCCCATGTATCAAGAAAGCGAACTGAAAAGCATTTCCCGGCATTTTCAGATCTACGGGGAAATCCAGCATGCCGAGCTGCTGAAGATCGGCCACATCAACGAAACCTACACCGCCACCTACAGCCAGGGCGGCATGCGGGTGCGTTACATCCACCAGAAGATCAACCGCAACGTGTTCAAGAACCCGGCCGGCGTCATGAAAAACATCATGCGCGTCACCGGCCACCTGCGCAAGAAACTCGAAGCCCGCCACGTCCCCGACCTCACCCGGCGCACACTGATCGTCATTCCCACCCGCGAGGGCAAGGCCTACTCCCAAAACGGCGGCGGCGATGTCTGGCGCACCTTTGTTTATGTGGAGGGCGTGCAAACCCACGAGGCCGTGCAATCGCCCGCCCAGGCGTTTCAGGCCGGCAAGGCCTTCGGCGAATTTCAGAGCCTGCTGGTGGATCTGCCCGGCGGGCGGCTGATCGAAACCATCCCGGATTTCCACCACACGCGCAAACGCTTCGACCATTTCCAGAACGCCGTGCAAGCCGACCGCGCCAACCGCGCCGCCAGCGCCCGCCCGGAAATCGCCTTCGCCCAAAAGCGGCAGGCCATCACCGGGGTGATTCTGGACGCCCTGAGCCAGGGCAAAATCCCCGAGCGCATCACCCACAACGACACCAAGTTCAACAACGTCATGCTCGACGTCCTCACCGGCGAGGCCATGTGCATTGTGGACCTGGACACCGTCATGCCCGGCTGCGCCCTCTATGATTTTGGCGACATGGTGCGCACTACCACCAGTCCCACCCTCGAGGACGAACTCGACCTGTCCAAGGTCCAGATGCAGATGCCCATGTTCAAGCAACTCGCCCGGGGTTATCTCGCCGCCGCCAGCCAATTCCTGACCCCGCGCGAAAAGGGCCTCATCGCCTTCTCCGGCAAGCTCATCACCTTCGAGATTGGGCTGCGGTTCCTGACCGATTACCTGAGCGGCGACGTCTATTTCCGCACGCACCGGCCCGAGCACAACCTCGACCGCTGCCGCACGCAATTCAAGCTGGTGGAATCCATCGAACGCCAGGAGGCCGCCATGCAGAAATTTGTGGACAAACTCTGAAACTTGAGACGTGAGGTCGGAGGAGGGCGGGCAGGGCGAAAAGCGGAAATTGAGAAAGCAGAAAATAGGAATCTAAAAATGAAAACCACCTCGACAATGAGCCGCCAAGGGGTAATTTAGTGCTTATGAAAGCGATTTCCGAAGTTGCCAAAGATGCCTTGGAACTGCCGCCGGTTCAACGCCTGACGTTAGCGCGCATTCTGTTGGACTTGGCGGATGAAAATAAGGATTTTTCTCCCGAGGATGAGGCCGCTTGGGAAACGGAAATCGGCCGGCGCATGGAAGAGGTGAAAGCCGGGCGTGCCCGCACTGACGGCATTGAGGCGGTGTTTGCCAGGCTTGATCGGCGATTTCCCACATGCCCTACGCTATATGTCTGTGCGTAAATTTCACAACATTCGATACGCGCAAAACCTCGTAAATACGGGACCTTTTGAAGCATGGATGTTGTTTTATTTATACGCGGACATATAGCTGTGGCTCATGGCTCTCGCCGACCTGAATACTGGATCAAGTGAACGACAGACATCAGATGAGTTTGGCTGGACGGAAAATGTTCTCCGTTCTCCGCCCTCCGGTCTCAGCATTTCAGCTTTCTAGAATGAACCAAAAGAATCAACCGCGCTTGCTTTTCCACGCCGGTGAGACTAGTGTTTTGATGCAATGAGCATGACCGAGATCGAATCTGAACTCGATAGAATGACGCCGGATGAACTGCGTCGGCTGGCACTCAAGTCGTGGTCTGCCTTCGTGGCAAAGGAAGGCGGAACCAAATTACATTCATGACCCTTGAATTATCCGACCTCGACACCATCAAGCACAATGCCCTAAGAGCATTTGAAGAGCGGGTGGGCAGCGCCAGAGACAATCCCGGAAGAATCGAACGCGAAGTCTTCCGCTTGGAATCGCAACTGGAACAGCTTTATTCATTTACCGCTGCAGTGGCGCGACGAGAGCCTGAAATGGCCCGCACCGCTGAACTCTGGGATGGCTTCGTGGCAACTTGCGACCTGTTTGCCGGCAGAATATTCCAACTCTCGCAGCAATATTCGCTGGGCATGGCCGCCTATGACAGTATCCTGGATATTCGCGGCGCGGCGGAAGAATTGCGCGCGTTGCATCGCCCATGATCAGTGCGGCCGACATCGCGGCCCTGGTTTTAATAAGAAATGGTGAAACTCTGCAAAGAATTCCTCAGAAAGAACTAGCGGCTGTTTTTCTGGCAGATTTTCAGTTTTTTGCTTTTGCAATTTCAGCATTTCAGGTTTTCAATTTTTCAGTTTTTTAGAATATGACTCGTAGTCCCGTAGTCCCGTAGTCCCGTGCGAAAGCTCCTCAAACGCCTTCTCGCCGCGTTGCTCATCCTCGGCGCCCTTCTGGCGCTCGCGGTGGTGTTCCGTGCGCCGCTGCTGCGCGCCAGCGCGAATTGCTGGATCGTCAACCAACGCGTCACCCGTTCCGACGCCGTTGTGGTGCTCGGAGGCGGCTTGGAGAGCCGGCCTCTCGCCGCCGCCAAACTGTATCAGGCCGGACTGGCGCCCCGGATTTTGCTGATGAATGTCCGGACCGGTCCCGTCACCGCCCTGGGCATCCTGCCCTCCGAAGCGGAACTGACGCGCCAGGTGCTGCTGGCCGAAAACGTGGCGGAAACCAATTTGGTGGCGATCGGCGGCGGCGTGGCCAACAGCTACGACGAATCGCTCGCCGTGCGTGACTGGGTCCGACAGACGGGAGCCCATCGCATCATCATCGTGACCGACCTGTTTCACACCCGCCGAGTGAGCTGGCTCTACGCCAAGGAGCTCGCCGGGCTGAACGTGCAGGTGATCGTTGCCGTCGCCCCGCAGCGCCAATACACCGCCGCCGACTGGTGGCGGCATGAGGAAGGGCTGATTGCCTTCCAGAACGAGGTCATTAAATATGCGTACTATAGGGTTAAATACTGAAAAGCTGAAAAGCTGAAAAGCTAAAATACTGAAAAGCTGAAAGCTGAAAGCGAAATTCAAAAGGCCACACTGAAAAGAAGCGCGAATTGAGATGAGCAGATTATCGGTTCCTCGACGTTTGTAATGGGTATTTGGAATTGGTCGCAGAGCGACTTCGGGCATTAGCCAGCCACGCGGTGGCTGGAAGGGAAGCAAACGGTCGCGCGTCCTGAAAGGACGGTGGACAGGATCACGCCGCAATTGCAAGCCCTTTTCCATCGTCCCTTCAGGACGAATCCTTTTGTTCGCATAACCAGACACTGACGTGTCTGGCTAATATCCAACGTCGCTTCGCGACAATCCGCATTTTTGCCCACTACAAACGTCGAAGAAGCAGATTATCCGAGGAATTACGCCTGAGAACCAAGCAGTTCGCATCCGCGGTCATCCGTTTTTATGTAAAACTGCCTAAAGGACGTGAGGAAGTGCGCATTTTGGGTGGACAGTTTCTCCGTTCTGGCACCTCGGTCGCGGCCCACGCGCGCTTGGCCCGTGAAATAGGATGATATACGTTTACGTGCTTCGTTCGACTTCGGATCGGCAACTCTATACCGGATGCACTCGTGATTTGCGCGCGCGGCTTGCTTTGCATAATGCAGGCGGAGTTCCATCCACAACGAATCGGCGGCCATTTGAATTGATTTACTACGAAGCATGCTTGAATGAAAAGGATGCGTTCCATCGAGAGAAATATTTGAAAACCACCTATGGCAAGCGCTATATTAAATCTCGATGCCGCAATTATTTCACGGGCTAAAAAGCATCGCGTGCTCGATCCGACTCTGAATTCTGTTCCAAACTCGATGGCTTGCTTCAAGAAGCGGATGAAACCCACTTGTGGCTGGAGCTGCTGCGCGATGACTGCGGCATTACCGGTGAAGAACTTGAACATCTCTTGCGCGAGTCCAGCGAATTGATGGCCATTTTCACCACTATGGTCTCCTAACTACGTAAAAAAGGCGCTTAATTTCAGCATTTCAGCATTTCAGCATTTCAGCATTTAGTTTAAATGTCCTCACATCGGCAAATCTTTAAGAGCACGGCGCTGATTGGTGGCACCCAAGTCATCAACATGGGCATTGGTATTGTGCGCACCAAGGCCCTGGCGCTCATGCTTGGTCCGGCGGGCATGGGATTGGCCGGACTTTACATGGCGGCCACCGGCGTGATTGGTTCCGTGGCTGGGCTGGGGCTCAACATCAGCGGGGTGCGCCAGATTGCCGAGGCCGCCGGCACCAATGATGAAATCCGGATTGCCCGCACCATCATCACCCTGCGCCGGGTCGTGCTGATTTCCGGAGTGCTGGGAATGGTGCTGGTGCTGGTTCTGGCCCCGCTATTGAGCCGCACCACTTTTGGCGACAACAAGCATGTGTTTGGGGTTGCCTTGATGTCTTTGACGCTCTTGTTCGGTGGCATTTCGGCCGGTCAAAGCGCGTTGTTGCAAGGTCTGCGGCGGTTGCGCGATTTAGCGGCGGCCCAAGTTCTGGGGACGGTGTTTGGCGCGCTGGTGAGCGTGGCGCTGGTGTGGTGGCTGCGGGAGCAGGGCATTGTTCCTTTTCTGGTGGTCATCTCCGCCTTTGGGATTTTGCTCTCCTGGTGGTTTGCCCGGCGGGTGCCCGTGGCGGAAGTGACGGTGAGTTGGCGCGAGACACTGGCGGAATCGCGCGGCCTGCTGGTGATGGGTATGGCGTTCATGGCGGCGGGGCTGATCGCCAGCGGCACGGCCTATCTCACCCGGGTGCTGGTGCAGCGTCAATTAGGCATGGAAGCCGTGGGCATCTATACCGCCACCTGGACGCTGTCGTCCTATTATGTCGGCTTTGTGCTGTCCGCCATGGGCGCCGATTTCATGCCGCGCCTTACGGGGGCGGCGCGGGACCATGTCCTTCTGAACCGGCTGGTCAACGAGCAGGCGGAGATGGGTGTGCTCATCGCCGTGCCCGGGGTGCTTGCCACCATGACGCTGGCGCCGTGGGTGCTGCACCTGTTTTATTCTGGTGCGTTTGTGCGGGGCGCGGACGTGGCGCGCTGGCAGATTCTGGGAGTATTCATGCAAGTGGTGAGTTGGCCACTGGGTTTGGTGCTCATCGCCAAAGGGAAAAGCCTTCTATACACGGTGTCGCAACTGCTTTACGGAGTCATTAACGTTGGGTTGATTTATTTGTGCATGAAACTGTGGGGGCTGGAAGGGACGGGCATCGCCTTTGCCGCATATAACCTGCTTGTCTTTGCCATTGTGAATGCCATTTGCTGGCGTTTGACCGGCTTCCGCTGGTCGGCAACCGCCTTGAAAATTCTTGCCCCGGCGGTGCTGGTTTTGGGGGGCATCTTCGCCTGCATCCGTTGTTTGCCGGAATCGTGGAGTCTCGGCATTGGTCTGCTGGCGATTGCAATGGCGGGTGTGTTTTCCATGACGACCCTGCAAAAATTACTGGACGTCAATTTGTGGCAGACCCTGCGCCGTAGATTCCGGATGGCATAAGAAATCCAGCTACGGCATGCTTCTCATGCCATCAACCTAAGTTGCTGGTGAGCAAGCAAAATATGTGGCTCCAATTCTTTTTATCATGAACATCAACATTGTCAGACCCTTCATGCCGGATTTGGCGGAGATTGCCGAAGCTTTCGCGCAATGTCTCAAGTCCGGCCTGGTAACCAACAACTCGCCCCACGTCCGCCAGTTTGAGGAGAAGTTGCAAGAGTTCTTTGGCAGCGCCATCAAGCCGTCGGTGAACTGCAACGGCGAACTGGCCCTGTATCATTTGCTCCAGGCTTGGAAGCATAAGCTGGGTTTCAGCCCGCATGATTCCTTCGAGGTGCTGGTGCCATCGTTCACTTTTTCGGGCACCATCAATGCCATCGTCACCAACCATCTCAAGCCCGTGTTCTGCGATGTGGATGCTGGTCTCGTGCTCGATTTGGCGAAAGTCGCGGTGGATTCACCAGACATAAAGATGATTCTGCCGGTGGCTGCCTACGGCAATCTGGTGGATTTGGAAAAGCTCGACGCGTTTGCCGCCGCTCACCAGCTGGCGGTGGTGCTCGACAATGCGCCGGCGTTCGGCTCCAAATTCAAAGGGAAGTTTTCCGGCGCGTTTGGTTTCAGCGAGATGATCAGTTTTCATGCCACGAAGATTTTTAGTTCCATGGAAGGCGGCGCGAATCTCGTGAACGATCCGGCCATCGCCGACTATCTGCTGCGGTTGCGCGATTTTGGCCAATACGAAAAGACCCGGGGCGATGTGGACATACCGGGTTTGAACTCCAAGATGACGGAGGTCTGTGCCCTGGTCGGGCTGCGTAATCTGGAAAAGGTCGAGTTCATCCTGTCCAGCCGCGCGAAGCATGCGGCGCGCTACCTCGAGTTCTTCAGCGGTTTGGAAGCCCAAGGCCGGTTGCGCCTGATGAAGGTCAGCCCGGAAGTGTCCTGCCCGTATCTCTATTTCCCCATCATTCTCAACGCCGAGGCCACGGCGTTTGTGAACCACATGCAGGCGAAGGGCATCGCGGTCCGGCGCTATTACACGGCTTGTCACGACTTGAAATTTTATCGCGGCAAATATCGGTGCCAGGACCTGTCCTTCACGGAATCCATCAAGGACAACATCGTGTCGCTGCCCTTGCACACGGTGATGAGTGATGATGAGATTGACTATTTGTTCGCCTCCGTGACCGCTTACTTTGATGCGATCGGGTGAATGGATTGCGGGACGACGGGACGACGGGACGACGGGACTACGGGACTACGGACTACGGGACGACGGACGACGGACTACGGACGACGGATTGAAGGAGGACGGAAAGGAAAAAGCAAACAACGAAAATGTTAATATGAATATACTTGTTACTGGCGGGGCCGGTTATCTCGGCTCCGTGTTGGTTCCCAAACTGCTCGTGCGCGGCCACCAGGTGCGCGTGCTGGACATCGGTTATTTCGGCGTGGACCATCTGCGCGCCATGCGGCCCGCCGTGGAAATCGTGCGGGACGACATCCGCGCGGTGCTGGCCGACGGGGCCGCCCTCGAGGCATTGTTGGCAGGCATTGACGTGGTGGTACACTTGGCCGCCATCTCGAATGATCCCAGCGCCGAGCTGAATCCCCGGCTGACCGAGGAGGTCAACTTTGAAGCCTCGCGCGATCTGGCCACGGCCTGCAAAGCCCGCGGCATCCGCTTCATTTTCTCCTCGTCCTGTTCCGTCTATGGCGAGGCGCCCGGCGAAGTGGACGAGGATGGCCGGACGAATCCGCTGACGGTCTATGCCAGGTCGAAGGTGGAAACCGACGCCTTTCTCTTGCGCCTTGCGGACCAGGACTGGCGTCCGGCCATCCTGCGCAATGGCACGTTGTTTGGCTTCTCCCCGCGCATGCGATTTGACCTGGTCATCAACATCTTCAGCTATTGTTCCACGCTTTACAACGAGGTGCGCGTGTTTGGGGACGGCCTGCAATGGCGGCCTTTCCTGCATGTGGCGGACTGTGCGCGGGCCTTTGTCCACTTCATCGAGCATCCGAATCACTAGCATATCATCTGCAACATCGCGCATGAGAACTGCCGCGTGGTGGATTTGATCGGCATCTTTCAAAAGATCAATCCCCGCTGCCAGCCGGTGTATGTGAAGCTCGACAACCCGGACAATCGCAACTATCACGTTTCCGTGGCTCGCATGAAGGCGGAGGGCATTCAGCCATCCGTCAGCGTCCTGACCGGCGCGGAAGAGATTGTGGAAGCCATTGCCACTGGGCGCATTGCCGACCCGGAAGCCATTTATTATCGCAACGCGAAGTGGCTGAAGGAACTGACGGAAATCGGCAACCGCGATCATCGCGGCTTGATGAAGATGATGGACATGATTGCCTCCTCCCGCGTGGTTCGGTGACATGAATTCGCCATTGCTCATTATTGGCGCCGGCGGACACGGCGCGGAAATCGCAGCGTACGCTTTCGACATGGGCTTGCAGCTTGTCGGCGCCATTGACGACGGCAAGGCTAAAGGGGCGTGGGAATCATCGCAAATTATCGGGGGCTTAAATGAGTTGCCCGCTTTTTGCCGGGATCATGAGGAGGTTCATTTCATCACGGCCTTTGGCAACAATGACTTGAGAAAAAAGCTGGTTGACAAAATCGCTGATTTTGGCTTGGGCAATCTGAAACCGTTCACCTTGAAACACACGTCAGCTTGGACGGGAACTTATGTCCAGGCTGGGGAAGGCACGCTGCTGGCTCCCCAGGTGATTGTTACCACACGGGCGCACATTGGAAGTCATTGCATTCTGAATGTCAAAGCGTCTGTCTCGCACGATTGCCTGATCGGTGATTTTGTGAACCTCAATCCCGGCGCTACCCTGTGCGGCAACGTGACGGTTGGCGAGGGTTCCTTTATTGGTGCGGGCGCGGTGGTAAAGGAGAAAATCAGCATCGGCCGCCGTGTCATCGTTGGGGCTGGCGCCGTGGTGGTCCGTGACCTTCCGGACAACGTCACCGCCGTTGGCGTCCCCGCCCGCATCATCAAGCCCACTGACTACGGACGACGGACTACGGCGGGTGCCATTGCGGATAGGACGGCGGCATGAACGACCGAGCCGGAGCGCGGCAGTCCTCGGCCGCAGCAACGTCCGCATATCGGAGACTCACGGATAAACCAAGCGTTCTTCATGTCACACCTTGCTGCGCCCGAGGACAGGCGCGCTCCGGCGTGTAGTCCATGGCACGCTCTCGGCAGTAGATAAACGTTATGTGTGAGATTAACCCGAAAACCGAATTAGATTGCGCTACGCCCGTAGCGCAGGCTTTCCAGCCTGCGGGTTCTGGCGACTTTCCAGTCGCCAGTTTCCGCACGGAAACACGGGACTGGAAAGTCCCGTGAACCCGCAGACAGGAATGTCTGCGCTACATCACTTTACGCTGGCTGTGCCACTGACGACTTCGGTTTTCGGGATTAATTTTGGGCCGCGTGTCCCAGGTCGTTGCCCTGGGCTGTCATGTTTTGGCGCCTTCAGCGCAAGAATGACCCGTCAAGACATACCTTACAAACGTCGAGCCACCTCTTGTCGGAAGGTCTGTCGTCCGTGGCCAGTAGTCTCATAGTCTGTTCTCCGCTCTCCAATGCCTCCGCCCCTCATTTCCTTTGTCGTCCCGTGCTACAACTACGCGCGCTATCTGCCGGATTGCCTGCGTGGCATTTTCAATCAGGAAGCATATCAGGATTTTGAGATCATTGCGGTGGATGATTGTTCCACCGACCATACGCGCGCGGTGCTGGCCTCGTTCGCGGATCCCCGGCTCCGGGTCATTTTTCACGAAAAAAACCAGGGCCACATTGTCACGATCAATCGCGGCCTGAAAGAGGCCGGCGGCAAATACGTCGTGCGCATTGACCCGGACGACCGGCACCGCCCCGGTTTCCTGAAGGCGACGATCCCCAAGCTGGAGCAATATCCCGAAGTCGGGCTGGTTTTCGGCGATGTGGCGCTGATGGACGCGCAGGGCAAGATCAACTTGGCGCGCTGCGGTTCGGAATTTGGGGAGGGCGACCGTAAAGGCAACGAACTGACCCGCATTCTGGAGAAAAACTACATCTGCGCCCCGACGGTCATCGCGCGTCGCGAAGCCTGGATGGCGGCTTGGCCCGTGCCGGACGGACTGGCATTCAACGACTGGTATTTCAATGTCATGCTTGCCCGGCGGCACGAATTCTATTACGTCAACCAAGTGCTGGCAGATTACCGGGTTCACCCCATGAACCACCATTCAAAAATCGTGCAGAACAAAACCGAGGAGCCGTCGGTACTCTGGGTGCTGGACCAGGTCTATGGCGAACCGGAACCGGATGCCGCTTTGGAGAAAGCCAAGCAGAGGGTGCGCCGCCGCGTCTATGGCAGCCAGTATCTGGATTTTGCGGACAAATATTTTGGCGCGCGGCTGAATGCCGATGCGCGGCGCTGCTACTGGCAGGCCATCCGGCGTCAGCCGCAGTTCTTGTTCCGGCCTGGCATCGCGCGGCGGTTTGCCGCCACGCTTGCCGGCCGTGCATTCTACGATCTGGGCAAAGGGGGTTTTCTTAACCACGGGCGGTCGAGTATACAATGCAAAAGCGACGCAAAGACTCCGGGTATGAATCGCTGATGTGTGGCAAAGCGCGGTTTTTATTATGAAAACAACACTTAAGAAACACCTCTCAAAGAGTTTGTGGATGGATCTTCGCAATGCGGTTTCAGCGACCAGGATCTTTTGCCATACCTTTAACGTTTCCCTCACGCCTAGAAAGAGGCTCCAGGATGTTCGTGGAGCAAACCTGCTTTTGCACCTTGGTTGTGGGAATGTTTGTCACGCTGGCTGGATCAACGTTGATCTCAATCCACCCTCCGCCGGTTATTTTGCCGATTTTCGTGACCCAATCCGATTGGCAGATGGTTGCACGCGGCATATTCATTGTGAACATGTGTTGGAACACCTGGACTATGATGATGCCCAATCGTTCTTACGCGAATGTCACCGTGTTCTTGAAAGACAGGGTTCTTTAAGGTTGATTTTGCCGGATGCTGAAAAATATCTGCGAGCCTATGCGTCAAACGACAAGGCATTTTTTGACCAGTTTAAGCACCTGGGTGGAGCGGTTAACCCGCTTGAGCTGCGAATGGAAGTGATTAACCCAATGTTCCGCATGGGGGGAGCACATCGGTTTGCCTGGGATTTTGAAACTCTGCGGCATCATCTCGAAAAAATTGGATTTGCTGAAATCCAAAAATCATCATTGGGAGATATAAGTTCGGCTTTCAAAATAGACGGGACAGATGTTTGGCGCGAACAGGAAAGCATTTATATTAACGCGGTCAAGCTGGAATGAAGCGCGGCTAGACACAAATGAAATGCTTACACGTCCCCTTCTGCTTTCCTCCCGATCCGATGGGTGGAACGGAAGTTTATGTCGCGGCGCTGGCGCACATTTTTCGGGAACGGGGAATGGCGGTCCTCATTGCCGCGCCGGGCGGCGCGATCGGGAAAAATTAGATGCGGATTGGAAAAAGAGTTTGCAGATTTATGGAACAGGACAAATATAGCCGATATCATAAGAAGGAGCCCACACCGGCCATCGGCAAGAAACCAAATGGGAAATCCAGACTAACGTCACTGTGAATGCACTATGAAAATGCGACCGACCCAGGCAGCCGCTCCAAACCAGAACGATATGCAGCGTTGTCCCATATGTTTATTGGGATTGCGGGTGAAGCAACATTCTTTTGCCGATCAACGCCACTATGTTGTCGGTTGCCGGCAATGCGGCGCTCAGACGCTTCTGCCTTATCCAACCGCCGAGGAAGTTGGGAGAATCTACCACAATTGGGACACTACCCGAACACCTGAAGATCATGTTGACTTGTTGATCAACCGGCATGTGGAACTATATCGAAACCTGCAATCCTTTATTGATTTCGACCTGCGACAGGCGTCATTCCTCGAAGTGGGTTTTGGAAACGGAACCAGCCTTCTTGGAGCTGCTAAGTTCGGTATTACCCAAGTCAACGGAGTGGATTTGGATCCGCAGAATATACTCGACACGGAACGGCGCGCAACGGGATTGGATTTGCCCGTAAAATGCTGGCAAGGAGACGCGGTTACGGGAATTCCAAGGGGCCACTATCAATTTATCACCGCTTTCCAATTAATTGAGCACTTGGTTAATCCCATCGCCTTTATTGCCAACCTAGCCGACAGACAAGAGCGTGGAGATTACCTTTATCTTGAATGCCCAAATAATGGCGCGGCATTCTGGAAGTTGAAAAACGGGTTGAGCCGGCGATTCAACCGGCTGGATTTTTACAATTCCCTCAAGATTAATTTACACTTGTGGGGCTTCGATCGTAAAAGCATGTCAAAACTGCTGCATCACAATGGATACAAGGTCGTTTTTTGCCGTGATTATCACATGCGGCATCCCTATTTTCACCCGGAAAATCTGCTCGCTTATCCCAGCTTGGGCACGGGCATCGTGCGGTCTATGGCATTGCGCCAAGCCTACCCGGTCTTAAAATCTTTTATTGGGGCCTTTGATCTAGTTGCGTCCATCGCTGGCAGAGGAATGGGTTTAGCCGCGCTGGCCCGCCGAGTCTAACCGAACTATTGCACACGGGACAGTCGCATTAGACATACAGACACTTGCGGATCGCAGTTTTCACCCAGTAAAGCGCCGGTTGATATTAAATCACCCGAAAACTAATTTATGGCATTAACCCTCGATCACCGTATCTTCCCTATCACCGTTCCTTGTTGTAAAAGAGAGGATACGATTGCGGCAACTCTCGATGGTGTGATGCACTAAGAAGAATTGGAGCGGGTGATCTGTGTTGTCAATGCCGCCGATGCAAGTCCGCTTCATACGCTGAGTAATGACCTCATCTGCGTTCGTCCATTTGACTATGAAATTACTTCTCAATCGTCTGCAACGCTATCTGACTGAGTTTATGTTTGGGCTCCGCGTGGGGCTTACGCTTAAGGACAAATGTGCGCTGGTGTTTTGGACGCTGGCGTTTCATGCCAAGCTCGGCAAAAAGAAAACCATTCAGATCACGGTGCGCATTGGGGATCTGACGCCGCACCTGCGGATGCGCGTTGGCGGTGGCGATTTGTTCATTTTTTATGAAATGTTGCTGGATGTGGTGTACGCGGTACCTCCTCAGTTTATCGAGCGGAAGCCGGAGTTTATCCTCGATCTGGGTGCCAATGTTGGCCTCGCAGCACTGTTTTTTGCGGCTCGGTTTCCCGAGGCAAAGATCGTTTGTGTAGAACCGCAACCGGAAACTGCTTCACTGCTGCGACACAATCTCTCTTGTCTGGGAGATCGAGCCAGAGTCGTCGAAGCTGCCGTCGCTAACGAAGCCGGTACCATGCGACTGTATCTGGCTGATGAACACTATTGTGCAAGTCTTATGCAGAGCAGTAATTTGGGTATCGCAGTGCGTACCGTGACGGTGGATGAAGTGATGACCGAGTCAGGTCTGACCCGCATTGATATTTTAAAAATGGACATCGAGGGAGCTGAAAAACTGGTCCTAGCGGCACAGCCCGAATGGCTGAGGTCGGTTGAGATTCTCCTTATTGAGATGCACTATGGTTATGGTTTTATCGAGCTGAGGCGTGACGTGACTTCGGCGGGGCTGATTGTGGAACCGTGCGGAGTCGCCCAAGCAATTGCTCATCGGAGACCCGCAGCGAAGCCGTCATAAATGGCAGTCAGTGGTTCTGTAGTTCTGTATTCGGAAGTCATTTGCCATCATTATTTTGAAGCTTCTCCACGTACCCTTTTGCTTTCATCCTGACCCGATGGGTGGAACGGAAGTTTATGTCGCGGCGCTGGCGCACATTTTACAGGAACGGGGAATGGAAGTCGTTATTGCCGCGCCGGGCGAGGCGAGCCGGGAATATGTCCATGAGGGCATAAGAATCCGGCGCTTTGCCGTACGGCAGCAGGTAACTGATTTGCGCGAGCTTTATGGCGAGGGAGACGAACTGGCCGCAAATGAATTTGCCAAGATTTTGGAGGAGGAGCAACCCGACATCGTTCATCTCCACGCCTTCACTAGTGCTGTGTCGTTGCGACTGGTTCGGGCGGCGAAAATGCGGAATTTACCGGTAATTTTCACCTACCATACGCCCACCGTTTCCTGTCAGCGCGGCACGATGATGCGCTGGGGCAAGGAACCGTGCGATGGGCTGATGGACGTGCAATCCTGCTCCGCGTGTACGCTGGATGGGCTGTTGGGGAGACGTGAACGGAGAACGGAGAGCGGAGGACAGAGGGCGAAGGGCAAAAGCATGGTAGCGAAACTGGCTGGCTTCTTGCCGCCGGGGTTTGGTGCCTTGCTGGGCAAAACCGGATTGCAAGGGGGAATATGGACGGCATTGCGGATGACAGAACTCGTGAAATTGCGGCATACAACCACGAGGGCGTTGTTTGTCGAGGTGGATCATATCGTGGCCGTGTGCGATTGGGTGAAGCAAGTGTTGCTGCGCAACGGCGTGCCACAGGAGAAGATTACCTTGTGCCGGCAGGGAATCGCGCTAAACGCTGAACCGCTGAAACCCGAGGCGTTAGAGTTTAAAAGTGGAAAGCAGAAAGCAGAGATGGTGAAAGAGGAAATCGGCGGCCAGAGCATTGACGTCGAACGCCAGAGGCCAGAGGACGGAATTCAGAGGTCCGAGGTCAGAGGTCAGAGGGTAGCGGACGGACCGCGCGACGTCCCGGCGCGCAGCGGGTGGAGAAGCGGACGAGGATTGGCGAACCTTTGGGGCCGATTCGTGCTCTTCGGAGCACTGCGACCGAGGGACCGGTCGCGGTCCGATGTCGTCGTCCGTAGTCCGTCGTCTTGTAGTCCGTCGTCTTGTAGTCCGTCGTCTTGTAGTCCCGTAGTCCGTGGTCCCGCTGTCCGCAGTCCCTTAAGGATCGTCTTCCTTGGCCGCTTGGACCCCACTAAAGGCATCCACATTTTGATCCAAGCCATCCGCTCTTTGCCTGCTTCATCCCTTGTCGCGCCGAAGCAGAACGAAGGCGGATCCGACCTCCGCCTGGACATCTACGGCGTGGCCCAAGGCGGGACCGGGAAAAGCTACGGGCAGACATTGCGCCGGATGGCCCAAGGCGACGAGCGGATTAACTTCTGTCCCCCAGTCCCGGCGAACGAAATCATCGGCGTGCTCAAAAAGCACGATATATTAGCTGTGCCATCACAATGGCTGGAAACGGGTCCGCTGGTGGTGTTGGAAGCGTTCGCGGCGGGCATTCCGGTCATCGGTTCGCGCCTTGGCGGAATTGCGGAGTTGGTGCAGGACGGCGTCAATGGCATTTTGGTCGAGGCTGAATTTATCGAAGCCTGGGCAGCGGCTCTGGCAAGACTTTCAAATGAACCCGCTTTGTTGGCGAAGTTGCGATCGGGAATCATACTGCCCACTACCACGTGCATGGTCGCGGATAAAATGATTGAGATATATAAAAATGTGACCAGGCAAACAGCCTTTACGTTATGAATAATTCCTGTTTCAGATTTCAACTTTGGTGGTATCGCAGACTTTTGTCTGTGCGGCCCGCACAACTGGGAAGTGTGTTAAAAAAGCTCTTTTGCATTCACCGTCGAGTTGTGCGGTCTTCTAATGGAAACGCCTATTGGATTGATCCGGTTAGTGTTTTTGGCATCAAACTACTTGAGGAAGGACTTCACGAGCCGGAACTGCCAAAAGTACTGCAAATGCTGTTGCGCAAAGGTGATACGTTTGTGGATGTCGGCGGGAATGAAGGATATTTTTCCATGCTGGCAGCAAGTATAGTGGCAGACGGCATCGTTTTCTGTATTGAACCCCAGCAACGGTTATTGCCGATTATCGAGCGAAACATCCAATTAAACTCAGCCGCTTCCGTTTCCATTCACAACCTTGCCTTTTCCGATACAAAGGGTCAGGCCGAGCTTTTTCTTCGGCCTTCAACGAATACGGGAGCCAGTAGTTTCACGAAACACTGGAAATGGGGCGCAACCATCCAAGGCGTTCAGACGATCACACTGGACGAATTCATGGCAAGCCAAGCACTTCAAAGAGTTCGATTGATGAAGATTGATTGCGAAGGCGCGGAAGAACTGGTGATTAAAGGAGCCACAAAGTGCCTGTTCAACCAGTTATTCGATTTCATTTCAGTGGATTACCATCCACAAATCATTGGCACGGATGCTTGCGATGCCATCCATAAGCAAATCCAAGCTGCCTCCTATCAGCTTATGAAGTTTGGCGGTGTTAATATTTATTACCGTTCTGATGTGGCCCATGATCTGGCTAGCCTGGCGAACGTGCGTAGAGTGCAATCGTGGAAAGATTAAGTGTCCGAACAATGCGGCATGGTCCCCGAAGGGCAAATTCAGACGCAGTCCAAGAAGGAGATGCGACTTGACAAACTGGATCTGGTCCGGGGGCTGGCCGCATTGGCTGTGTTTCTCGGTCATCTGCGGGGATTTCTGTTGGTGGAGCACGACAAACTCTCCAGGACCAATGTGTTCATTGATTTGTTCTATACCTTGACGGGTTTCGGTCATCAGGCGGTTGTGGGGTTTTTTGTCTTGAGCGGTTTTTTAATTGGCGGCGCAGTGCAGGAAAGATTTGCAGCACTCCGATGGAGTTTTGCCGATTATGCGCTGCGTCGTATGACGCGGCTCTGGATGGTATTGCTGCCAGCCTTGGCCTGCACCCTCCTATGGGATGTGCTCGGCGGCTGGCTTAGTGGCGGGGTGGGCTACGATGGACGGTTTTACGACCGCAATCACCTGGGACCATCCTTGACCGAGCCAGCCCTGCATGGCGGCTGGACGTTGCTCGGCAATGTTTTCTTTTTGCAAACCGTTTATGTGCCGCGATACGGAACCAATCGCCCGTTGTGGTCGCTGGCCAACGAGTTCTGGTATTATGTGATGTTTCCACTGGGATTCGCAGCTTGTTCCCGAAGCATGGTGGGGTGGATGCGGTTGCTGTGCGGCAGCCTGCTGCTGTTGATTGGATTTGCTCTGCCAGGCGGCATGGTTGCCGCCGGCTTGATTTGGTTGATGGGTTATGGCGCATTCAGGTTGATGCACTCCCGCGTGTTGCAAGAGTGGAGCCAATCCAGCATCTGCTTTTTTGTATCGCTCTTCGCATTGTTCGTGATTCTGATGTGGAACCGTTTCAGAGAATTGCCCTATTCGGACTATTTAATCGGTATTCCGTGCGCCTGCCTGCTGCCGAGGCTGGCTGCCGGTTTGGATACGCAACACTGGTGGCGGAATGCCGCCCGCTATTTGGGAGGGATGTCCTACAGTCTTTACCTTTTCCATTATCCCTTTATTGCCTTTGTGGCTTTTGGGGTGTTTAAAGGTAAACAATGGTTGCCGAATCTGACTGGATGCGCGGTCTATCTGGGCGTGGCTGTGCTCGTGTTTGGGTGGTCGCACCTCGCGTGGTGGCTGTTTGAACGGCGCACCGATACCGTTCGCCGCTGGCTGAGTTCCCTGCCGGTATTTCAAAAGTCGCCGTCGTGACGGGCGGTCGGCAGAGCTGAAATATTACTATCGGTGAATCCAATTTAATTTTATGCTCAAGTTTTTACAGCGAATTGGTGCAGGAAAGCTTTGGTTGAGAATTCGCAGCTTGCGATATGCCTTTGCGCCGTGGAAACTTAGAGCTTCCTTTGCAAAAGCGAAACATTTGGGCGCAATTGCTCGCGCTATGCCCATTTTGGCAGGCGAAGGCGAAATTGAGATACATATGCTTTTGCATCATAAACGTGTCTGGGAGGGCCTGTGGGCGCTTTATTCATTTGCAAACTTGGCTGGGCAGCCATTTCGAATGGTCATACACGATGACGGCAGTCTCACTGGGAACGACCGCAACTTAATACAAGATGTCTTTCCAAGCCTTAATATCATCGGGAAAATGGAATCCGGCGAAGCACTCGAAAGGCATTTTCTGGAAAAGGGACTTGCGCGGTGCTTGAATCTGCGTCGCAGATTAGTACTCGCCCGGAAACTTTTCGATTCCGTGTTTTTATCCAGAAGCGAATGGATTATTCTCATGGACTCGGATGTGTTATTCTATCACAAGCCGGTTGAGATTTTGCAGCCATACAATTTTTATTCAGTTGACAATGGATACCGGTATTCGTTTAGCGCAAGCGAAATGGATGAATTGCTGGGCCGCAAAACTATCGGGCGGTGCAATTCCGGTCTGATCAGGATTCGGCGCGGACAAGTGGATTTTGAGCAGATTGAGCGGTGGCTGTCGCACCCAGGATTTTGGACCACAGTGGGATCTGCCAATTATTTTGCCGAGCAGACGCTATGGGCAATGGTCCTGACGCTGGCCGAGGCAAGACCATTGCCCGAAACCTACAGGATTTGCGCGCCCGAACCGGAGAAATTTACCTATGGCCATTACTGCGGAGGTGGTTACTGGGCAAGCTTGTATTACACGCGAGGCCTTCCATATTTGAGACAGCGAATAGTATGTTGAAACATCGGATTCTCTACCTCCAATACACAAATCCCGCAGGCTATCCGCCACTGGAGCAGGGCTCGCGGATTCTGGCAAATCAGGGTTGGCACGTGCTATTTATTGGCACTGGCGCGCAGGGCGCGAATGTGCTGGAATTTCCGCCGCATCCGGGCATTGAAGTGCGGCGGCTTAAGTTCTGTCCCTCGGGCTGGCGACAAAAGCTGCATTATTTCTATTATGCCTTTTGGGTTTTCGGCTGGGTGTTGCGCTGGCGGCCCCAATGGATTTATGCTTCTGATCCGCATTCGTGTCCCATTGCGCTGGCATTGAATTTTGTTCCCGGTTTGCGTATCGCCTATCATGAGCACGATTCGCCAGCCTCCAGCCTCCACCCTCCACCCTCAACATTCCAGAGACTTTGCCTATGGACTCGCCGTAAGCTCGCCCACCGCGCGGCGCTTTGCATTTTGCCCAATGAGCGCCGTGTTGAGCTATTCAAGGAACAAACCGGCACGACGCAACCCGTGCTGTGCGTGTGGAATTGTCCGCGGAGGGAAGAAGCGCTGAGGGCAAAACCTGAAATGCTGAAACTTGAAATGCGGAAAAGGGAAGAAGAAGGCGGTTTGAAATCAGACATTAGAGATCAGAGGTCGCAGGACGGAGGTCGGAAGTCGGAGGTTGGTCACGCGGCTGGCGTTTCACGCGTCACGTCCACCCTCCACAGTGCTAGGGAGGACGGGCATCACGCATCACGCTTCATTGTTTTTTATCATGGATCCATTGTTCCGGCGCGGTTGCCGATGACGGTGATTGAGGCGCTGGCGCGTTTGCCGGAACACGTAGTGTTGCGCATTGCCGGATACGAGACGGGGGGGGGCTGGCGGATATGTGAACCAGTTGCAGGCACGGGCCGCGCAATTGGGAATTGCCAAGCGTTTTGATTACTTGGGGGCCTTTTCACGGAATGAATTAATGGACAAGTGCCGCGAAGCGGACGTTGGTTTGGCCTTTATGCCAACGGATGCGACCGATATAAACTTACAGGCGATGATCGGCGCATCCAACAAGCCGTTTGACTATCTTGCTTGTGGTTTGGCGCTGCTGGTGTCCGATTTGCCGGATTGGAAAGGCATGTTTGTGGAGCCTGGTTATGGGCTGGCTTGTAATCCTAATGACTCGCAAAGCATCGCACAGGCATTACGCTGGTTTATCGAGCATCCTGATGAAACTCGCCACATGGGCGAAATTGGACGCGGAAAGGTTTCGACGGACTGGAATTATGAAACGTGCTTCCAACCGGTGCCAACGAAGCTCGTATCAAATTAATCGTTGGCTTTCATGCTCTGCGTTATTGAAACTCACCCAATCCAGTATCACGCGCCGGTTTATCGCGTGGTGCGGGAGCGTTGCGGAATTCCGCTCACTGTGATTTATGGTTCGGATTTTAGCGTGGCCGGCGGATTGGACCGCGAATTTGGCAAATCCTTTGCCTGGGACACGGATTTGCTCTCGGGCTACGAATCGCGCTTTCTGTCGCGCACGGCAACTGGCGGAGCGCGAAATGTTGCGGAGGTTGCGACAACAGGGTTGCGCGGGGCATTACGGCAACTGAATCCCAAAATTGTGATGCTCGTTGGCTACAGTCCCCGGTTTCATCAGCGCGCGTTTTATGAAGCCTGGCGGCTGGGACGGCCTATTTTGTTTCGCGGCGAAACGACCGATCACGCGGCAAACCGCGGGCGGCTCAAGGCGGGCCTGCGGGATTGGCTGCTGCGGCAGTTATACCGGTGCTGCGCGCGGCTGTTGTTCGTGGGGGAAAATTCGCGGCGGCATTTCGCGCGGCTCGGGTGTCCGCCGGAAAAGCTTGTTTTTTCTCCCTACTGCGTGGATGTTGCGCCGTTTCAATGTGCGGAGCCGGATCGGCTGTCTCTGCGGGAAACGACCCGGCAAACACTGGGAATTGAAAAAACGGACCTTGTGCTGTTATTTTCCGGGAAAATCAGTCACCGTAAGGGGCCGGACCTGTTGCTGGCGGCGGCCAAAACTCTGCCCGCAGATCTGCGTGGGCGGTTGGTGCTGGTGTTCCTCGGCGACGGTGAGTTGCGGGAATCATTGGCACAGGCGGCCAAACAAGCCCCGGAAATTCGGGCGAATTTTGTGGGTTTTAAGAATCAAAGGGAGCTTAGCCCCTTCTACCACGCGGCCGACTTGCTCGCGTTGCCCAGCCGGTTTGGCGAGACGTGGGGGCTGGTCGTGAACGAAGCGCTGCATCATGGCGTGCCCGCCATTGTTTCCGATGCCGTGGGTTGCGCGCCAGACTTGATCGCCCCGGGCACCACGGGGGAAGTATTTGCCGCTGGTTCAGCCGAAGGCCTGGCGGCGGCAATCCGACGGGCTTGGCCATTGGTTGGCCACGTCGAAATTCGGGAGGCCTGCCGCCAACGGGTGGCCGGTTATTCCGTTCAGAATGCTGCAGAAGGAATCGCGCAAGCTTGCGGCGAGATTTCCGGTTGTTCCAGAGGGGCTGTGTGCCAGTGAAAAGCGCTCTTAGAATGCCAGTCCAATTATCACGTTTGGGTTTCGGCCTTTCGGGCATCGCAGGCAGCGGCAATTCTGCACATCAGCAAACACTTATTCGGACGGCGCTGGATAGTGGTGTGACCCATTTTGACACCGCCCCTTACTATGGGGCGGGGGATGCCGAAAAAATCCTCGGAGATATTCTGGCCAAGTATTCAGACAAGGTGACCGTCACTACCAAATTTGGCTTGGTTCCCTTTGGTGGCGGGAGGCTGGGTGGCCTGACCAGAGCAGCGTTGCGGCCGCTGTTTAAGAAAATGAAATCGCTCAAGCGGCTCGCCTCCGGCTTTGTGAGTCGAGTTCACCAACCCGCTCAAGTTCAAGTGCAAATTCAAAAATCCGCATTAGTTGCGTCGTTGGATGCCAGTCTCCGCAAGCTCCATCGGCCAGTGGACATTTTTTTGTTGCATGACGCGGCATTGGAAATCACAAGGCATCCGGCGGTGCTGGAAGGACTGGCGGAATTCTGTCAAACGGGCAAAATCTCCCTCGCCGGCATTTCCGGGTCCGCCAAAACGGTCGAAGCGGCGGTCAAGGAAAATCCGGAGATTTACCGGGTGGCTCAATTGGAAAACAGCCTGACCTGTCCAGCTCCATTTTCCGCCCTTTCCACCTCGGGTGTTAAGATCATCAACTACCGGGCCATTCAATGCGGACTCCCCAAATTGATTTCGCTGCTGGAACAGCGTCCCGCATTCAAAAAATTCTGGCTGCACGACCTCGGGATTGACCCGTCGTCTTCTGACATTCTTGTCCAAGTATTAATGGAATTGGCATTAAGCGAAAATCCAGAGGGAACGGTCTTGTTTTCCACGACCCGCCCGGAGCGTATTCGTTCAATATGCCGCGCTCTGCAAACGCCAGTCTTGGGCCCGGATGGCGCCTGCCGGGTGCGGCAACTGTTTGAAACGATTTAAGGCGGAATCCATATCCATATGTTGCTCAACGATTGCAGTGAAGTTGCCCAAGCGGCCCCAGCCGGCTCGCGAACCGTGATCATTGGCGGAGGAACCGTTGGTCTATATGCCGCACACGAACTTGCCAAGCACGGCAGGGAAGTGTTGGTGATTGAGGCCGGCGGATTTGCTTTGGATAATTTTTCAGCCGAGAGTTTCGCTTCCATTGGCCGGCCGCATGAAGGCATCCGGCTCTCTCGCTCCAGAAGCCTTGGCGGCACGTCAAATCTCTGGGGCGGCCAGCTCGTTGAATTCCAGCCCATTGATTTTGCCGGACGCGAATGGCTGGCAGATTCAAAGTGGCCGGTTACGTACGAAGAAGTCGCCGCCTACCATCAGCAAACCTACGAAAACCTGGGCATTGCGCCCGACTTTACCGAGGATCGAGGTGTTTTCAAACAGGTGGGTGGGGCAGCCCCCGAGTTGACTGAAGGCTTGGAGCTGTTTCTCACCCGCTGGCTAAAAATTCCAAGTTTGTCCCTGGCCTTCAGGGGGGAAATTCAGTCAAACCGGCAGCTTAAAGTGCTATTGCACCATGTGGTGGTTGGGTTTGTGGGCACCGATGGGACCATCTCGGCGGTTCAGGTCGTGGATCAGTCCGGGAAGGTACACCACTTGCAGGGGGATTGTTTCATCCTGGCGGCCGGGACGATTGAGATCAGTCGCTTATTGCTCCATGCGGCCGCCACGCTGGGATGGAATTGCCCTTGGCGGCACAATTCGAATGTGGGCGCTTTTTTTCAGGATCATTTGGTTGGCCGGGTCGCTTCACTTGAAATGATAAACCGCAGCCGTTTCTTGGATGCGTTTAGCACGATCGTCTGTTCTGGCCACAAGTTTCAGCCCAAATTGAGGCTGGCAAATGCCACGTTGCAATCCTCGCATCTGCTGAACATTCAAGGCATGATGTCGTTTGAAAGTTCCATCAGCGAAAATTTGGTATTCCTTAAGCAGTTTGTGAAAGCGGCCCTGTATAGTCGAAAGATCACAGGGGTGAAAGATCTGTTCAAGAACCTTTTGGCCTGTGGGAGATATTTGCCCCCCCTCATGTGGAAATACGTGGTGGCCAACCGCATTTTCGTCCCCGGTACTTCTAAAGTATCCTTGCTGGTGCAGTGCGAACAAACGCCGATGCGGACCAGCCGGATTTATCTGGACCAGAAGTTGAAGGACAAATACGGATTGCCCAAAGTTATTCTGGATTGGAGGGTCGGCAACGATGAACTGGAGTCAATTCGGGAGTTTGCCGTTCGGTGTGATCGCGCCTTGCGGTTGGCCAAACTGGCCGGACTGAAAATGGAGGAGGGGCTGACAGAAATGGATCCGGCGTTCTTGGCCACCTTGCATGACAATTCGCACCAAACCGGTGGCGCACGAATGGGTGAAACGGAAGCAGAGGGGGTGGTGGACCGAAATCTCCTGGTATTCGGCACGAGCAATCTGTATGTGATCGGAGCGGCTACCTTCCGCACTACAAGCAACGCCAACGTCACTTTTACGGCGCTGGCCTTGGTGACACGGTTGGTTAAACACCTGACCCAGGATCCCCCAACTTCGGCCCGGCAACAGCAAGGCGGCAAATAAAGAATAGTGGCTCATCTTTTGTCAAAACCATTTGAATCTCCTGGAGTTGCCAGCCTGTCCCACGAAGGCCCTCATCCACTTGGCTCAGCAAACGCAACTGTCAATCATCACGTCTTTATCGAGTCTGAGCCTCGTGTCCCTCCGCCACGAGGGACGAATGCTCGCGTGGTGCCGCCCGGACTCTGGCCGAAACGATATGATTTGATGGACGGTTTCCGTGGAATCGCTTCCCTGATTGTTTTGTTTTATCATCTGGGATTTTTGTCCTGCGGTTATTACGGGGTGACGTTTTTCTTTGTAATCAGCGGCTATTGCATCCTGGCCAGCGCGGACAGTTGCCAAAAACAAGATCACGGGGTGAGAGCTTTTGCTGTTAAAAGATTCCACAGGATTTATCCACCTTACCTTTGCGCCGTGGTGTTCTTCATCATAACACGGATTCTAAAAATATTCATTTCACACGACAATCAGTTGGCGCAATATAGTGTGTGGCAATTCCTGCAAAATTTCACGCTCACCCAGTGGCTGACTCAGTTGGTTCATCCCAATGCGGCGCCAAGCTCGCTGATGGTGCTGGCCTTTTGGACCGTGAACTACGAGGTTCAGTTTTATTTCGTAGTTGGAATTTTTTTGCTGGTGGCAATGCGAACCGGACACCTGAGCCTCAATATGCTCATAATCATCCTCACAAGCATAAGCTTAATCTGGGTGGCTTGGGTAAGAAACTTTGATTGCGGTTTATTTATTGAATACTGGCCCGTATTTGGCTTGGGGTGTCTTTTGTTTATGCGCCTTTGCCAATTCAAAAACCGCTGGGCGCGAATCGCGACCGATGGCTTTCTGGCGGGGTTGGCAATTGTCTGTATGCTGGTCAAGTTCCACCATCCGTATCCATTCCTGATTTTCGGCAAACTGACCGAACCGCTGATGGTGGGGGCGTGTTTCTGCCTGTTCCTCATCGTCCTGCGCAGCTCAAGCGATTGGATCGCCGGAACTGTTGCCGGACGAATCATTTCGTTCCTTGGCCTCATCTCGTACAGTCTTTACTTGATCCACACCTTCAATCTCGCTTTAGCGAGCAGTGTTATTGGCCATATACTGCCGGCCAGAACCCCGGGATTACTAGTTGGAGCTGGCTTAATCGCTTTCCATCTGGCCTTGGCCACGGTGTTTTGGTTTTTTTGTGAACGCCCGTTTTTGAACGAACGCAAATCACTGGCAACCTTTTTCAATTCGACACGGCAAAAAGGGTCCCTAACGTGATTGACTCAAACCACCTGTGACGGCTAGTTTGGCAATGATCTACTGCGGGAATCATAGCGCCAGTTTGCGTCGGTTGCGGTCAACTCTCCCAATGTTCTGCTGCAACCATCGTTGCCGATAGATGAAGCCATGATCCAGCGATTGCTTATCATTGGCATCGGTGTGGAACACCATATCGGCGCCCACTTTTTGACCGCCGCCAGGCAGTTAGGACTAACCTCCGAGTTGCTCGATGTTCAGAGGGCTTGGAGTGCCAATCGTTGGCTGAACCGGATTTTTTTTCATTTGGGTGGCCACCGGCCCTCGCGGCTGGGGCGGTTTGAGCTCGAAGTCCAGTCCGCTTGCCAAAGTCTCCGGCCGCAACTGTTGGCTGTAATCGGGATTTCACCGCCGAGTGCCGGGCTGTTGAGCAGTCTTGGCGAGTTGGGCATCCGCCGATGCAATTTTCTCACTGACGACCCGTGGAATCCGAAAAACCATGCTCGCTATTTCTTGAAATCCCTGCCGCACTACGAAACGATATACAATCCCAGACGCTCAAACATGCCTGACTTGATGAGGCATGGCTGCCAACGAGTGGAATACTTGCCGTTTGGTTTTCAACCGGAGCTGCATTTTGCGGAGTCGCCCAGAACGCCGGCGGAACGGGAAAGATTCGTCTGCGATGTGGCCCTAATCGGGGGGGCTGACGAAGAGCGCTTCCCCATCGCGCAGGCCCTGGTTCGCACAGGTCTCAAGATCAACTTGTATGGCGCCTATTGGGGGAAATACTCCGAGTTGCGTACGCATTGGAAAGGCTCGGTATTTGGCCGAGAATTAAGGATGGCAGTGAGCGGAGCAAGTGTGAACCTTGGCTTGGTGCGGCGCGCCAATCGCGACGGCCATGCCATGCGGAGCTTTGAAGTCCCGGCGATGGGTGGGTGTATGTTGACCGAGGACACAGCGGAGCACCGGGAGATTTTCGGCGAGGACGGGAAAACCGTCGTCTATTTCGATTCCATCCCGCAAATGGCCGAACGCGCCCGGTCGCTGCTGGCTCATCCCGACGAGCGCCGCCGCCTGGCCGCCGCCGCGCACGAATTGATCACCCAAGGCAAGAATACCTACGCTGACCGCCTGCAAACAATGCTGGGGGCAGAAGGACGACGAGGCGACGAGACGACGAGACGACCGACCTCGGACCTCCGATCTCCGACCTCATCAGTCCATCGTCCGTAGTCCTGTAGTCTCTTAATCTAATTTCCCATGCGAATTGGCATTATCGTTCATGGTCGCTTTCATTCGTTCGACTTGGCCCGGGCGCTCTTAGCGCAGGGGCATGATGTTGTTGTATTTACGAACTATCCCAAGCACATAGCCCATAAATTTGGTCTGCCCAGGGAGCGGGTTATAAGTTATACGCGTCATGCACTGTTGGCACGGGCCGGTGCGAAGTTATTTGGATCGCATTTTTGCGAGGCCTGGATGCATCAGATGTTTGGCCGCTGGGCTGCCGCCAGCATACATTTGAATGAGCCATTTGATGCCATCCACGGATTTTCGGGAATTGCCGAAGAATTCCTCCAGCGAAGTCGAAAATCGCAATGCATTTACTCGGTTGTCCGCGGTTCAGCCCATATCGAAGTGCAGGCACGACTATTGCTGGAAGAGGAGCGGCGCGCCGACGTGCCGATTGACCGACCGACCGACTGGATGAGGCAACGCGAGTTGCGGGAATATGCGGCGGCGGATATGATTGTGACGTTGTCTTCATTTGCCCGACAGTCTTTTCTGGATCAGGGAATAGCCGCGGAAAAAGTGGTCTTGGTGCCGTTGGGAAGTGATCTGAAGCGTTTTCGGTCGTCGGCACAGGTCATTGAAGAACGCTGTCAACGAATCATGTCCAGGGAACGTTTGCGCGTGCTGACGGTGGGGACATTCAGCTACCGGAAAGGCGCCATAGACCTTGTGGCCATGGCCGGCACGCTGCGAAAGAAGTTTGATTTTCGTTTTGTCGGAGATACTCCGGCAGAAACCCGCAATCTCAAATTACGCGCAAACTGGCATATCACGCCACGCCAGCCACAGTTTCAACTGCCTCGGTTTTATGACACCGCTGATGTGTTCGTTTTTCCCACCATTGAGGACGGTTACGCCGTCGTCCTGGCCCAAGCCCAAGCCTCCGGCCTGCCCATACTGGCGACGACGAATTGCGCCGCGCCGGACATTATTGAACCGGGAAAAAATGGCTGGGTTCTGCCCATTCGCAGCCCGCAGGCATTCATCGAGCGTTTGGAGTGGTGCGATACCCATCGCAACGAACTTGCGGCCATGGTGAAATATGGCTACGAGCAATTCAAGGGGCGAGACTGGTCAATGGTCGCCGCCGATTTGATTTCCTCGTATAGGCGATGGGGAATCGCACATTGACCATTGACTTCCGAGCTCTGACCTCTGACCGTTGTCGCGCCGAAGCAAAGCGAAGGCGGACCTGACCTCTGATTAACATCAAGCTTGATATGGATGACCGGAACACTCTGATCTTCTGCCTGGTCGGCGGCTGCCTGTGCATGGCGACCGTGGTTTGGTGGCTGTGGCGTCGCGCGGCCATCACCGTAGGCCTGCCATTTTGCTATCTGTTTTCGCTGGCGATGATCCATTTCGTTGGTGCCGGGGTCCACATATTGCCTTGGAATGAACTGCAGGATACCCATTTCGTGGCCCTTGGTTTCAAAGAGTGTTTTTTCGGCGTCCTGGCCTTTACCATCGGGGTTCTTGTGGTGGACTGGCTGTTGAAGAGCCGCTCCCCGGCTGGCCTCGCTGAACCCCTTGGCGGGGAGGATGGCGAACAAAGAGTCAGCGGCAGAGCCGGCAGAGGGCGCAGCCGAAGGCGTGAGGCCGCCAAACTTGGTCCGCCTTCTCCCGTCGGCGGCTACATCTCCAACAACGCTGATCCGGTCGTGGCCCGTTCCTCCCCGGCAAGCGGGTCACGACCGCATTTGCCACGGTTTTATATGCTAAGCGGCTTAGCCTGTGTTGTGATTTTGATTCCCATCTTGCATAACATCCCCAGCATTGGCGCCGTGGCTAATTGCGGCTCCTATTTGGTGGTCGGCGGACTTTGCCTGGTCTGCTGGTGGCATTGGCGGCAACAGGACCAGGTTCGAATGCTGGCGTGGGCGGCGACCAGCCTGGTCTTTCCCGCATTTACGATGCTGACGGAGGGGTTCCTTGGGTTTGGGGTTTACGCGGCCCTGATGCTGCTCGTTTTCATCTCTTCATTTTATCGTCCGCGCTGGCATTTGGTGCTGGGGTGGGGCGTGCTGCTCTATTTTGGTTTGTGCGTATTCGTGACTTACATGCGCGACCGAAGTGATTTCCGCGACTCGGTCTGGGGCGGTGAACAATATAGGGCCCGCTTTGAAAAATTCTACACGATGTTCAGTCAGTTTGAGTGTTTTGACCCGCACGATGGTCGTCATCTTGAGGTGATTGACGACCGGCTGAACCAGAATAGTGCCGTGGGATTGACGGTGGACAATTTACAATCTGGGGCCGTACCTTTTGCAAACGGATATACCATTTACAGCGCCATGTGGGCGGTGGTTCCGCGGATTATCTGGCCGGACAAACCCGTGTTTGCCGGCAGCCCTTTGATTGTCAGTTTTTATACTGGCATGACGTTTGCGGAGGGCACGAGTGTGGGCGTGGGACAGGTCATGGAATTTTACATCAATTTTGGCCGTTGGGGTATCCTCGGGGGGTTCTTTGTTTTCGGCTTGATCATCCGTTGGCTGGACTGGAAAGCGGCCAACTGTCTGCGCCGGGGGGATGAGTCGGGTTTTATCCGGTGGTATCTGCCGGCGCTGGCTTTCATGGCCGTCGGTGGTTCGTTGGTTGAAGTTGTTGGCACCTTTGCCGCCTCCACTTTGCTGGTGGTTGGCACAAACTATTATCTTCGAGCGACCCAACCCATGGCACGAAACCTAATCAATAAAACGGATTCCGAAAGCAGACTGCCAAAAAGTCTGCCCAGTGGAGGCGCCGGGCCTGCCGGACCGGTGATTTCGCCAAAAATCGTATAGGCGGCGTGCCCCAGCGCGGTGTTCTTATTAAAAAAATGCAATTTGAACCTCTTATGAAATGCCTAACTTCAGCGGCTTGTGGTGTTCCGTCCCGCAGGGACGCTTTGACAATAGCCCGCAGTTTCAAGTGCGGGTGGTGGGTGGCCAACGACACCAGTCCCGCAGGGACGGCTGAACCAGTGTGCTTCAATCGTCCCGTGGGGACGAATTTTGCGTCTGGCCTCCGCACCCGCAGTTGAAACTGCGGGCTATTGTCAAAAGCGCCGCTGGCGCTCGGCACCGTCGGCATTCCTTTCGGTATCAGCCCCCACCCGGGGTCCATGCTCCTCACGTCGGCTGCTACGCCTAGTTACGCTTGCAAGTGGTTCATTTTCAACGCCGGCCTGGGACCGGACAGGTCAGCATTGAGCGCGTGTTTGCCGCCGTCAGACCTTATTTCCCGCCCACGATTCAGTGTCAGGTGCATGTCAGCCCTTGGCGGAATAGCGGATTTTTTCCCCGACTGGCCAACGTGATGGATGCCGCCCGTCACCAGCAGGAGGTCAACCATGTCACTGGCGATGTTCACTATCTGACCCTGGGACTGTCAGGCAAACGGACCCTGCTCACAATCCATGATTGTGTTTCGTTGCATCGTTTGCGCGGCCTTAAGCGGCAAATTTTTGGCTGGTTCTGGTATGTCCTGCCCTTGCGCCAGGCGCGGCTGATCTCCACTATTTCGGAATGTACGCGCGCGGAGCTGATCCGGGAATTTGACTGCGATCCCGATAAGATTCGGGTGATTCACAACAGCCTGGGGGCTGGATTCCAGCCCGCAGCCAAAGCCTTTAATGTCTTGGAACCAGTGGTTTTGTTCATTGGCACTTCGCCCAACAAGAATCTGGTTCGAGCAGCGGCGGCACTGGCAGACTTGAAGTGCCGGTTGGATATCATCGGAAGACTCGCACCCGATCAATGCGCGGCTCTGGCACGCTTGAATATCCATTACACCAATCGGGTGGATCTTTCCGATGCGGAATTGATCGCAGCTTATCAGTCATGCGATTTGGTATTCTTCCCGTCCACCTACGAAGGCTTTGGCTTGCCGGTCATTGAGGCTAACGCTATCGGACGACCCGTGGTGACCAGCAATGTGTCATCCTTGCCGGAAGTGGCGGGCGACGCCGCTTGTTTGGTGGACCCAATGGATGTGAACTCGATGCGCCAGGGAATCACCCGGGTGATCCAACAGGCTGACTACCGGCAAGTCCTGATTGAGGCGGGGTTTCAGAACGTCAAGCGCTTTGCCCCGGAAAAGATTGCCGCGCAATATGCCGCCCTGTATCAGGAGCTGGCGGACGCTGGATCTCCGCTCCCGCTCCCGCACGAGCGGGAGCGGGTGGCTGGAGGCCGGGTGAGGGTTGCGGGGAGAAACTGACTGTTGCCAGGGTATTCGGCCGTTTCAACTGCTTCGTTTTTGCCGTTCCTGTTCTCCACTTTCCGCTCTCTGACGCTATGAAAGTCCTCCATGTCATTCCCTCGCTATCGCCGAAACATGGCGGTCCCAGCTTTTGTGTGCCCGTGATCCTGGATAGCCTCATCCAGGCCGGCGTAACCGCAGACTTGGCAACCACGGATGATGACGGGCCGGGTTGCCGAATCAGCGTTCCCCTTGGCCGACGCCTCGAAGGCAATGGCTACGGCATGGTGTATTTTCCCAAGCAAACGGAATTTTACAAAGCGTCCTTTCCATTCCATCGGTGGGTTGCCAAACACGTTTCCGATTACGACCTGATTTGCATCCACGCGGTATTCTCATTCACCACCACCAGCGCGGCCCGGCATGCCCGTCGGCGTGGAGTGCCTTACCTCATCGTTCCGCATGGAATCTTGAACCGTTGGGGTATGGAGAATCGTCGCCGATTCATCAAGTCTATTTCGTTCCGCTTCGTGGAGCGGCCTTTGTTGGATTACGCCGCGGCTATGCACTACACCAGCCATAACGAGCAGCGGGAGGCGGAACAGACTGGGGCCACTGCTCCGGGGGCGGTTATTCCACTAGGCATGAATCTGGGGGGATTTCAGTGCCTGCCCGGCCCGGAGATTTTTCTGGAGCGCTTCCCGCAGGCAAAAGGGCGGACTTTAGTGCTGTTTCTCTCGCGGTTGGATCCCAAGAAAGGCTTGGATCTTTTATTGCCCGTGTTCGCCGAGGTCCGGCGCAAACACTCTTCGGCAATGTTGGTGATTGCAGGCGATGGGGAGAAAAATTTCGTGGCAGGATTGCATGTCTGCGCGGCGCGGTTGGGGCTGACCAATGACATCCTCTGGACCGGGTTCTTGAGCGGCGCGGACAAACTATCCGCGTTCGCCGCCGCCAGTGTTTTCATGCTGCCATCGTATTCTGAAAATTTTGGCATCGCGCTCATTGAAGCCATGGCCGCGGGATTGCCCTGCCTCACCACGCCTGGGGTGGCGGCGGCCGCAGACATTCACGCCTACGCGCCGGACACCCTGATGGTAGTTCCAGCCGAACAGGGTCCGCTCGCCACCGCGCTGGACCAATTGCTGAGGAATGCCGTCTTGCGGACACAGTTGGGCGCCGCGGCGAAACGTCTGGCTTTCGAACGTTTTACTGTTTCCGCGATGGGTGCGGCCTTGAAAGAATTCTATGCAGGAATTCTTTCAACGCAAACGGCGGCTCGCTTGGTCGCGGGGCGAAAGTCCCGCTGAAAACTTCCTTCGCGGTTGCTTTGTGGCATTGGATTATTATACTTTTTGTGGTGCGGGGCTCGCCTAACGTTTATCTCGCTTGACCGGAGATGCCAGCAGGCCGGCCGAGTCCGCATCCGGCGGAGAAATTTTTTAAAACATAAAACACACACATGAAATCAAAAGTCTTGGTTACTGGAGCGGCGGGGTTTATCGGATCGCATCTTGCAGACGAGTGTTTGCGACAGGGTTTTGAGGTGGTGGGGTTGGATGATCTTTCTGGCGGCTTCCGTGAAAACGTGCCGCCCGCCGTGCGGTTTGTGCAGGCGTCGGTGACCGATGATCGGGAAGTGGATCGGTTGTTTGCGGTCGAGAAGTTTGATTATGTGTTTCATCTGGCCGCCTATGCGGCCGAAGGATTGTCGCATTTCATACGCCGGTATAACTACGAGACCAACTTGGGGGGATCGGTGGCGCTGATCAATGCCGCCGTTCGGCACGAGGTTAAATGCTTCTTTTTCACCTCCTCCATCGCCGTCTATGGGCGCAATCAACTGCCGATGGTGGAGGATTTGATCCCGCAACCCGAGGATCCCTACGGTGTGAGCAAATATGCCGTGGAACTGGATTTGCGGGCGGCGCATGAAATGTTCGGTTTGAATCATGTGGTATTCCGGCCGCACAACGTCTATGGCGAACGACAAAATATTGCCGACAAGTATCGCAATGTCATTGGAATCTTCATGAATCAGCTATTGCAAGGGAAGCCGATGAGCATCTTTGGCGATGGGCAGCAGACCCGGGCATTTTCATATGTGGGCGACATGGTGGGAACGATGGTGCGCAGTGTGACGATGCCGCAATGTTACGGCCAGGTCTTCAATATCGGGGCGGACAAACCCTACAGCGTGCTGGAGTTGTCGCAGGCAGTGGCCGGAGCCTTGGAACTGCCGGCCAACATTCTGCATTTGGATGCCCGAAGCGAGGTGGTCCATGCCTATGCCAGCCATGCCAAAATCGAAAAGTTTTTTGGTCCTCAACCGGTCACGAGCCTGGCTGAGGGGCTCAAACGGATGGCCGTCTGGGTGAAAAATGTCGGCGTCCGCGAACCCGTCCGTTTCAGTAACATCGAAGTCTTGAAAAACCTGCCGCCGAGTTGGAGATAAGAAGGTTTTGATGATAACTACTGTATATGTCTAAAGCTGGGCCGGCAAAGGTAATGGGAAGCCTTCAGGCGGATAGGGACTGCAACCTCGACCTGCTCCGAGCATTGGCCATCCTCGGAGTGGTGGTGTTTCACGTCATTGAATTGTCACCGGTTTCGTTGCCAGGGTTGATGCGGTTTGTGAAATTTGGAGAATATGGAGTCGACCTCTTTTTCGTTTTGAGCGGCTGGCTGATTGGCAGTCTCTATTGGCGAGAATACGCGCGCTTTGGCAATGTGGAATTGATTCGCTTTTGGTTGCGCCGGTGGTTGCGCACCATTCCACCTTATTGGACCGCATTGCTGTTGGTCTGGTTGGCGGCATTCAATGAACGGCATGAATTATTTGATTGGGGCTACTTGGCCTTTAGTCAAAATTACTACCGGCATATCCCGTTCTTTCTGGCGAGCTGGTCGTTGTGTGTCGAGGAACATTTTTATCTTTTTCTCCCTTTGCTGCTAATATGTTTTTTGCGCAACAGGCGCACCATTGCGATCCTATTCATTATATTAATCATGCTTGCTCCAGCCGGTCGGTGGTGGGAATCATTTCAAGGTTTGGCGGGCAATTTCGGATATGAAACAACCGCAACTCATTTGCGGATGGAGGGGTTGCTTATGGGGTTTGGCGCGGCGTATTTGGCCAGCTTTTGTCCGCTGTGGTGGCATGAAGCTAAAAGGCAAGCGCTCAGGATTTCAGGTTTTTTCCTCGTTGTTTTTATGGTTTCTATTTCTTTTGGGTTAAGCTGGAAGTATCGAATTAGTTATACCGCATTGGCCTTCTGCCTTTGCGGCTTGTTGATATTTCTTGTTAACAATGGCCCCCTCCCAATCGCTTCAGCCACGTTAATAAAATGGATTGCCCAAGCTTCCTATTCCGTATATTTGACCCATACGCTGATGATTCATGTGGCCAGTAAGTTTGTAACTGCGCTGCCGGTTTTGACAAAGGCGGCATATTTTCCGATTGCCTTTGTTTTGATATGCGGGGCAGGAGCTGGTTTCTATTATTTGGTCGAACGCACCTGTATATTATGCCGCGACCTTTGGGTGCCGCGCCGCGCCCATGTCCGGATTACCATCCAATGAGTATGCGAGCCAAAATCACGCCGGTGAAGCCGCCCTCCCGCCCAACTTGACGTTAAAAGATGAAGGCAACACAACAAACCCTGCCCGTTTCTTTTCTTATGTTGACCCTCAATGAGGAGATCAACTTGCCGCACAGTCTGGCGCTGCTGTCGGGATGGGCGGATGACATTGTCATCGTGGATTCGTTCAGCACCGACCGCACCTTGGAAATTGCCGGCCAATATGGCGCGCGGGTGTTCCAGAACAAGTTTCCGGGACATGCCCGGCAATGGCTTTGGGGCCTGCAGAACACCGGGTTGAAACATGACTGGGTTTTCATGTTCGATCCAGACCATCGTTTGACACCAGAATTGAAGCCGGAACTCGAGGAATTATTCCGTCGCGGCGTCCCTTCCGATGTCAATGGCTTCTATGTCAACCGGCGGAATGTGTTTAGAGGGAAATGGATACGACATGGTGGTTATTATCCCAAATTCATGCTCAAACTGGTCCGGAAATCTCAAGCCTCCTTTGATGAACACGAATTTGACTACCGGGTTTATGTTCCAGGGCGCACCCTGCATCTGCGCCACGATATCATTGAGGAGAATCTGAAGGAGGAAAAAATCTCGTTTTGGGTGGAAAAGCATAATGGCTTCGCCATCAAGCAGGCGCAAGAAGAAGTTTATCGTGCGGAGCATCCAGAAAATTGGAAGACCACTCCGCGTTTTTGGGGCAACGCTGATCAACGCACGCTGTGGCTGAAAATCCGCTGGTACCGGATGCCACTTTTCCTCCGGCCATTTTTATATTTTATCTATCGTTATTTTTTGTGCTTGGGATTCTTGGATGGCAGAACGGGTTTTCTTTTCCACTTCTTGCAGGCTTTTTGGTATCGTCTCATTGTGGATCTAAATCTGCAGGAGATGCGTCGCAACCGTAGTTCCATTCGCAAGGAAATCTGATGAAGTGGCTTCGCTACAATGACTGCGACATCGCCGCGAATAACCGGAGCGTTTGAGGATGTCCGTCCATCATCCACCATCCACCGTGCTCCGCTTCCTGCCCTGGCTGCTCCTCCTCGCCGCCATCTGGGGGCCGGTGGTGTACCTTTTGGGGGCGCAATGGGCCAGCTATGAGCAATACAACTACGGCTGGGTGGTGCCCTTTCTTTGTGTAGTCCTGGTTTTCAAGAGGGCAAGGAGCGGAGGGCCAGAGCAGGACGACAAGACTACGGACTACGGGACTACGGACGGGGAGCGAAAGACAGAGGGCCGTCACCCTGTGGCATTGGTCTTGCTTGTGGTTGCAGGGCTGGTGTTCTGGATCATGCGGGTGTTGCAAGAGGCGAACCCAATCTGGCGCCTGGCCAGCTATGGTCTGGCCTTCGCGGCGGTGGCCATGACACTGCTCTCCGTTTATCTCACGCAGGGGGGCAAACGGGCGGGACAACTCGTATTCCCCGTGGCGTTCTTCATCGTGTCCGTGCCGTGGCCCACGCCGGTGGAACAAGCGATTATCCAAACCCTCACCCATTTTAATGCCGGTTTGGTGGTGGAAGGGCTTGGGTTGATGGGAATCCCGGCGTTGGTCCATGGAAATGTCATCGAGATCAGCGCGGGTTTGGTGGGCATTGACGAGGCGTGCAGCGGCATCCGGTCGTTTCAAGCCACCCTGATGATTGCGCTGTTTTTCGGCGGATTTTATGGGTTGACCTGGGCGCGGCGCGGGTGGCTGCTGGCTGCGGGTCCGGTGCTGGCCCTGGCCTTTAACCTCGCGCGGACACTGGTGCTGGTTGGCGTGGCGGCGCGGTCGGGCCTGCCCGCGATGGAGCGCTGGCATGATTCCACCGGCATCGCCCTGCTCGTCGGCTGTTTTCTCAGTGTCTGGGCGGTGGCATTGTTCTTCAAAGAGGCAGAAAGCAGAAAGCCGAATGCGGAAGACGGAGGGCAAGAGCAGGACTACGAGACTACTGACTACGGGACAACGGACCGGGGACGGAAGTCAGAGGTCAGAGGTCAGAGGTCAGAGGTCGGAGGTCGGAGGTCAGTAGTCTGTAGTCCAGTAGTCAGTGGTCCTGTCCTCAAATGGCTTGCCTTGAGTATCGCTGCCTGGACTGTCGTCGTGGAGGCATCCACCGAGGCGTGGTTCCGCAGCCATGAGGCGCGCGGGGACCAGGCGGTTTCCTGGGTGGCGCGGTGGCCGGTGGGGGCGCCGGCGTTCCACACCAACGTCATTCCGCAATATGCCCAGCGCGAGTTGCGCTGCGATCTGAATTCCTCCGCCAGTTGGAGCGATGAAGCCGGCGTATTCTGGCAGGCGTTCTTTTTGCGCTGGCTGCCGGCGGATTCCTTTTATGGCCGGGCAAAAGTGGCCCTGTCCAAAGGCCATAACCCGGCCATTTGTCTGACCGGAACCGGCATGAAATTGGAGGCGCAGCTCGACCCGGTGTTGTTGCCCGCGCAGCCTGGTCTCAATCTCCTTTTCCACCGTTATGTGTTTGCCGCCGAAGGTCGGGACTTGTTTGTGTTTTTTTCGCAAACCGAGGACATGACCGATGGCAGCCAGGCCAGCCTTCGCAGTACTCATCTGGCCCGCTTGCGCGCGGCGCTGGCTGGCAGCCGCAACTACGGCCAGAACAATTTTGAAGTGGCCCTCACCGGCCCGGCCAACTCCGCCGACGCCCTGCGCCTCTTCGCCGCCCATCTGCCGGAGCTGGTCGCGGTCGGCAAACAATGAAACAGACTACGGACTACTGCCGCGATCCGTAGTCTCGTAGTCAGTAGTCCCGTAGTCCCGTAGTCTCGTAGTCAGTAGTCCCGTAGTCTCATACTCTTTTTTATTATGAACCTAATCCTTGGCCTCAACGCCTTTCATCCCGACTCCGCCGCCTGCGTTTTGCGCGACGGTCAACTCGTCGCCGCCGTGGCGGAAGAACGCCTGGGCAAACGCCTCAAGCACGTGGCTGGCTTTCCGGCCCGGGCGGTGGCCGAAGTGCTGCGCATGGCCGGCGCCAGCATCCGCGACATGGATTACGTGGCCATCGGCAACGACAGCAATGCCAACCTCCCCGCCAAAGTGCGGCATGTGCTCAAGTCGCCGGTCAAATCCGCGCGCGGGGTACTCACCCATTTTCAGCGGCGCGGCCGCATGCACAGCGTCCAGCAGATGGTCGCCGAGGCCTGCGGCGTCAAGGAGGCGGATTGCCGGTTCCAGGTCGTCCGCGTGGAGCATCACCTGGCGCATATCGCCAGTTCGTTCTTGGCGAGCGATTTCGACGAGGCCGCCGGGTTTTCCTATGACGGCTCCGGCGATTTCACTTCGGCGATGTTCGCCCGCTGCCGCGGCCAGCGCATCGAGATTCTGGATCGCGTGCATGTGCCGCATTCACTGGGCTTTTTCTACACGGCGCTGTGCCAGTTCATCGGCTTTGAACGGTTTGGCGAAGAATACAAGGTCATGGGTCTCGCCGCCTATGGCCAACCGATCTATCTCGATTTCATGCGCGAACTGGTCAGCGGACAGACGACGGACGACGGACGACGGACGACGGACCTCGGGTTGCAATTCCGCCTGAATCCAAAATTCTTCCGGCCCTTGGGGAAAAACCTGGAGGAGTGCGTGGACGCGAGCGGCGAGATTGTGCTGCCGCCGTTGTATTCGGATGAAGTGGCCAAACATCTGGGCGCGCCACGCCGGCGCGGGGCGGAGTATTCGCAGCGAGACAACGATGTGGCGGCTTCCTGCCAGGCCCGGTTCGAGGAGGTCGTGCTGGCGTGTCTGGCGGCGCTGCACCGGCAGGTGCCGGTGGGCAACCTGGTCACCGCCGGCGGCTGCGCCCTCAATGGCGTTTGCAACTCGCGCATCCTGCGCGACACACCCTTCAAGCAATCCTACATCCAATGCGCGGCGTCGGACGACGGCACAGCCATCGGCGCGGCACTGTATGTATGGAACTGCATTTTGGGAAAACCGCGAGCCGGTCAGATTGACCACGCGTATTGGGGGCCGGAACATTCGGAAGCGGCGATGGAAGCGGCGTTGCGGGCCAAGGGCCTGGCCTTCGAGCGGTTTGACCGCACCGGTTTGCTGGCGCGGGCGGCAGCGCATTTGAACGCCGGCCACGTCACCGGCTGGTATCAGGGCCGGAGCGAGTGGGGGCCGCGCGCGTTGGGCAACCGCTCCATTCTCGCGCATCCGGGCTGGCCGGGCATGAAGGATCTGATCAACCAGAAGATCAAGCGGCGCGAGGCGTTCCGTCCCTTTGCGCCCACCATTCTGGCCGACGCGGTGCCGGATTATTTCGAGCAGACGGTGGAAAGCCCGTTCATGATGCACGTCGTGAAAATCAAGCCGGCCCGGCGCGCGGCGCTCGCGGCCGTCTGCCACGAGGACAACACGGGCCGTTTGCACACCGTCAAGCGTTCGCAGAACGAGTTGTATTATGATTTGATCAAAACCTTCGCGCAAACCAGCGGCACGCCCGTCGTGCTCAACACCAGTTTCAACGAAAACGAGCCGGTGGTGGACACGCCGGAACAGGCCGTGGCCTGTTTCCAACGCACAGACATGGACGTGCTGTGTCTCGGCCCGTTTGTGACCACCAAGCCGGGGAAGGGAACGAAAACATGAAACTTGGGGGCGAAGGGCAGAAGACAGAGGTCGGAGGACAGAGATCGGACCGCGCGACGTCCCGGCGCGCAGCGGGTGGAGCGCGGGCGAGGCTTGGCGAAACTTCAAAGCCGATTCGTGCTATTCGGAGCGCTGCGACCGTGGGTCTCGTCGTCCCGTAGTCAGTAGTCAGTAGTCTCGTAGTCTCGTAGTCTCATAGTCGTATATTGACATTTGGCAAAAGCGTATTACGGTGACTGCATGGAAACGATTATTTTCAAGGCTCCTCCGGGCACGCGCGCGAAATTACGCAGCCTGAATCCCAATGTCTCGGCCTTGCTCCGTCAAGGCGTCGAGGAAATAATCCAGCGCCAGCGCGCCGCTTCCGCCCTGGAAAAAGCGCGGCATCTGTGCGGTATTTTCAAAGGCGCTCCCCAGAATCTCGCCACGAGCAAGGATTACTTGAAACAATATGCCAAGAAAAAACTTGGTTGATGCCGGCCCCATTGTCGCTTTTCTCACCGACGAGGCCAATCACGGCTGGGCCACGGAACAATTCTCGCGCTTTGGTTCATTTGAAACGTGTGACGCGGTGTTGTCGGAAGCGTGCGCGCGGCTGGCCTATGCGGGATTTGATCAATCAGCGGTGATCCGGTTGGTGGACGAAGGCGTATTGAAGTTGACCTTTGACACCGCATGCAACATCAGCCGGATTCTGCGTTTGATGGAAAAATACCGGGATCTACCAATGGATTTTGCGGATGCCTGCCTGGTGGCGATGAGTGAAGAGGAAAAGGATTCGCTGGTGGTGACTTTGGACCGAAGGGATTTTTCGGTTTATCGGCGTCACGGACGCCAGTCCGTCCCCGTTTCGGCGCCCCCGTAGTCTCGTAGTCCCACGGCGAGTGACAAAGTCGGCCGGACGGGTAGCCGCCGACGTGAGGAGGCGGATTTTTCCAACGGAATTGCCCGGTCAGGTCCGCCTCCTCACGTCGGCGGCTACTTTGTCAACCGCCCTGCCCGTCGTCACCCCTTCCCCGATATTTCCCCGATATTTCTTGAAAACGCCGCCCCTGATATGGCTGATTCACGAACTCAGAAATCCCCGGTAAAGGCGAAGAAAATGAAATAGTGCTGGACAAATGCCGGCACTGTTTTTAGCTTTGCTGGCGTGAAACTGAAAATACGACCGGTCATCACCGAGAATGAACAGGCCCTTTTGGCGGGCGTACAGCTGCGGCTGCTCCAACCCCAGGAGCGGGAACGCTTTGAAGCCCTAATGTCCCAGCAGCATTACCTGGGCAACACCCCCGTCGTCGGCGAACGGTTGCGGTATGTGGCGGAGTATCAAGGTCAGTGGGTGGCGTTGATGACCTGGAGCGCGGGCGCCTACCGGTTGAAGTTCCGCGAAGAATGGATCGGGTGGACGGGTCCGCAAAAGAAGCGCCGGTTGGGGCTGATCGCCAACCACAACCGGTTTCTGATTTTAGCCGAATGGCACGCCCCTAATTTGGCCAGCCGGTTGATGAAACTGTGTTTGGAACGGCTGAGCCAGGATTGGGTTCAGCGCTACGGGCATCCGATTTTGGTGGTGGAGAGTTTCGTCGATAGCCAGTTTCGGGGCACCTGCTACAAGGCCAGTGGCTGGACCTTGTTGGGCCAGACGCAAGGTTACCGACGCAACCGGCAGGATTTCTATCAAGCGCATCATCGGCCCAAACAACTCTGGGTGCGGGAACTTCGCCCGGGCGCGCGCACGGTGCTGCGCGGGCGCAACACCCCAGAAGCCTTGCGCAACCGAGTGTCAAGCCATCCGCCCGAATGCACGCAAAGCCCTGCGGAACTGCAGCGGATGTGTCTGTTTTTTGAAGGGCTGGCGGACTGGCGCACGCGCAAACCCGACTTCGCCTTGAGTAGCTTGGTTACGGTGACCGTATGCGCCCTGCTCTGCAAGGTGTGTCTGGGCCAGCGGGATCTGGCGGCCTTTGCCGCCGACCTGACCGTCGATCAAATGGAAGCACTGCATTTTCCCCGCGCCCCATCCGTCCGGCGTCGCCGTTACCGGCCGCCGGGCGAGTCCTCCTTCTTTCGCATGCTCAGTCAGGTCCAGCCGCGGCAGCTTGAAAAAGCCTTGCTCGAATGGCAGGACCACGTGCTGGGCAAGCGCGACCCGACGGGAGATCGGGTGGCGGTGGATGGCAAGGAATTGCTCAACAGCCAGGGCCAGAAGATTGCCAGTGCCTACTCGGTTGGGGAAGGACGTTGGCTGGGTTCGGAGGCTGTGGCGGCAGGCTCCAACGAGATTCCCGCCATCCAGGAACTGCTGCGCCGCGCCGACATCGAAGGCTCCCTGGTCACCGCCGATGCCCTGAACACCCAAACCGAAACAGCGCGCATCATCGTCCAGGAGCGCGGAGCCGATTATCTCTTCACCGTCAAAGGCAATCAAAAAGGCGTCGTTAAAAACGTGCAACAACTCTACCAAGGTCTGTCGCACGCCTTTTCCCCCTCAACTGAAAACGGAGGCCGTGCAAACCTGCGAACGCAACCGGGGCCGTTTGGAAGCGCGCTGCCTCATCCCCTTTGACACCACCGCCGCAGCCGTCGGCTTCCCCTTCGTCGAACAGGCGGCCCGGTTGACCCGCTGCTTCGACTCGCCCAAGCAGCCCGCCACGGGCATCGAAACCGAGTACCTGCTTTCCTCCCTACCCCGCGCGGCTCTGAGCCCCTCCGCCATGCTCCACGCCGACCGGGCTTACTGGGGCATCGAAACCGGCCTGCATCTGCGCCTGGATGTCATTGCTGGCGAAGACCGCAGCCGGGTCCGCCATCCCACCTCGGCGTTGAACCTGGCCATGATCCGGCGAGCGGTCGTCAGTGTCGCGGTTTCCTGGATTAAAAAATGTCGCCACCCGCGCAAAGCCACGCTGAGCGGCTTTTTTGACTGCATGGCTGCCAAACAGTCGCAAAAGGCCTTTTCACTCGTAACCACCCGCTATTCCACAGCATTGTCGCATTCGTGAATCAGCCATACGCCCCTGACTGGTATAAGTAATGGTAGTTGTTTTCGGTGATCAGATGTGATATGGCTGGTGATAATACAGAACTTTCCGCAGACAGCTTGCGGGCACGAATTCGGGCCAATTGGCTGGGGCTGGCGCTGGCAGCACTGGGATTTGCTCCGCTGTTGTGGGTCTTTTTTGTCATGTCCTGGACGCGTCCGGCTTACCAATTCTTCCCGATGGCGCTCTTCGCGGCGGGGGCGCTGGGTTGGCGGGTCATCAAACAGCAGGACCTGCGGGTGGTTGCCGGCGACCTTTGGCTGGCCCGATCATTGGCGCTGGTCACCGGCTTGACCTATCTGCTGGCAAACATCTTGTGGTCTCCGTGGCTGGGCTATGTCGCGTTTCTGTTGGGGTTGGTCGCGGCCCTCTGGAGCCTGGGCGGCCTGCCGCTGCTGAAAGTCTTCGTCCCGGTCGGATTGATGCTTGCGATCATCCTCCCGCCGCCGTTGAATGGGGATGTGACCCTGACAGTCTGGTTGCGGACAGTGGCGGTGCATACGAGCAGCTCGCTTTTGGACTGGCTGCAAGTCACCCATGCGCAAGATGGCAACACGCTGCTGCTGCCTGGCAAGACGCTCCTGGTCGAGGAGGCCTGCAGCGGCATCAACTCGTTCATCTTGTGCAACGCCTTTTGTCTGTTTTGGGGGTTGTGGCAGCGGCGTTCACCGGTGTGGTTTCTGTTCGCCCTGCCTGTCACCAGCGTGTTCGTCGTGGTGGGCAATGTCATTCGCATCACCGTCGGCGCCGCCGCGAATTATTTCCGGCACGTGGATTTGTTGAGCGGTCGGCCGCATGAAATCCTCGGGTTGGTCTTGTTGCTCGGTTATTGCACCCTGATTTTGAGTTTTGACCAGTTGCTGGTCTTTTTGACCAAATCGGATCGTCAGTTGGCTGTCAGCGAGGATCAAAAACCTGCTCCCACTCCACCCTCAACTCTCAACCCTCCACTCTCCACTCTTCAATCTCCACCCTCAACCGTGCCGAAATTCGCCAGCCTGTTCCTCGCCTTGGTCGGCATGGCTTTTCTCGCGGCCCATCTGGTACTGGGCGGACGGCATGGGCTGGCCAAGATGCCCAGCCTTAGTTCAATCCGCCAACTCAACCTAACGCTGCCTGCCAGCGTCGCCGGGTGGGAGCGCATCAACGCCGACGCCGGCGATTTGGGCTGGGTCCAAACCCTCGGCGTTCGTTCCTCGGACTGGCATTTCCAGCACAACGGCATCCGGGCCATTGTGGCCATGGATTACCCGCTGGATGGGTTTCATAATGTCAAAGGCTGTTATCTTGGCATGGGTTGGCAGGTGCTGGCGGAAAAAGAACTGCTCCTCCCGCCGAGCGGCGAAGATTTGCACGCCATCAAGCTGGAGTTGCAAAAATCTCTCCAGCACGCGCTGGTCCTGCATTCGGTGGTGAATGGACAAGGCGGCTGGCTGTCCGCGCCGCTGAATGTGAGCAGCCGGTTTGCCAATACCGTTGGCTCCATGCAGACCGGGTACCGGGTGCAGATGATCAGCGCGGGCTATCAGCCTTTGTCTCCTGCAGCGGAAGCCGACTGTCAGGCCTTGTTTCTTCAAGCCCGCCAATTGCTTCTGCGCCAGTTGCTCGATCAGTCGCGCAATTCTGCCGTCCAATGAAGTACCGCCGTCACAGTTTAAACAATCAAATTGACCGGTGGCTGTCCAGCCGGCCGTGGAGAATTCTGGGCTATTGCGTGCCGGTTCTCCTGGCCGGCGGAGTGCTGCTGGTGCTTTTGGCCTTGATCCTCAGCCAGCACACCACGGAATTGAACGCGCGCTATGACCGGTTGGTGCAGTATCTGTTGGCTGCCAGGAAATTCGAGGAGGCCCGGGTGGCCAGCCTCCACGGTCTGAACGAGCTGAAAGATGAACGGGCGCGGGCGCAGAAGCTCTTCTATCTGGCGCTGGCGCTGAATGGTTTGGGCCAGAAACAGGAGGCGGCGCAATTGTTGAATGTGGCCGCGCCGCTGGACCACCCTGGATGTGTCGAGGCCCAGTTGCTGGCAGCGCAAACTTTACTGAGTGACACCAATCTGACCGTCGAGGCGATACGCGCCAAGCCCCTGAATGCCACCAATGCCACCGCTGAAACGCTCCACCAGGCCGAACGCCACTTGCTGAATGCGCTCGTCTTGGACCCCCAATCCCTGGAGGCCAATGAGTTGCTCGGACGTTTCTACATCAACACGCATAATCCAGCCAAGGCGCACGCCTGCCTGATGAAGATTTACTCGGCTAAGCCCGAATCCGCCCTGTTGCTGTCCCTCACGTGCGTGCAAACCAACGACCAGCCGGGGGCCGTCCTTTGGGCGGATCGGGCCATCACAGCTTATGAACAAAATTTGCTCAAATCCGCTCCCCATTACCATCCGGAAGACCGCCTGGGTTTGGTGCAGGCATTATCGGTCAAGCGCTTGTATGAGCCGGTGCGGCCAGACCTTGCGCCCCGGGTGCGGACGGATACCAACACGCCCCCCCAGGACAGCCCGGCGTTCTGGATTGGCGTTGTCCGTCTGTTGATGCTGAACGGCAAATACGGGACGGCGCTGGAAACGCTCGACCAGCAAATGCTCATCAACACCAATCCCATATACTCGTCCGCCATTGCCCAAATCTGCGCCGCTTGGGCCGGCCGCATTCCGCCAACGAAAAAAGGCGGTTCGACCGAGCGACTCCAACTGATTCAAAAAGGCCTGGCCAACGGCCCGGAGAACTTGACCCTGCAATTGCTGCTGGCTCAAGCCAGCCATGCCACGGACGAGACCGGCCCCGCCGCAAAGAAATTGCTGGACGAATCGGTGGCGGGCGCCACCAATGATGCCGCCGCCGCTTCGTGGCACTTCGTTTTGTGGACCGATGCGCGCTTTCGGGGCGAGCTGGCGGCGGCCCGGCAGCATTTGCAAACTGCCTACCAACTGGCCCCCAACAATCCCCAAATCAAGAACGACTTGGCCATGGATCTCTCCACGGGCAGCCGGCAGGATGTGGAACGTGCGCTAACCCTCATTCAATCGTTGGCGGATGAATTCCCGGTTGACCCGGGTATCCGCGATACCCGCGGGCAGATTCTGGCCAAGCTGGGCCGTAACCAGGAAGCGCTGGCAGATCTGGAGTTTGCCGCGCCCCGGCTGCGTAATTCCCTGGAAACCCGGCAGGTTTTGGCCAAAGTCTATGCCGCACTCGGCCGGACTCCCCCGGCGCCCCAAGTCCATCCCGCCGCGCTGCTGGGCCAGGTGCGCAACTTGGTGGATCAGCAGAAATATGCGGAGGCCTTGGATAAACTGGAGCAGGGGATGCGGACAAGTCCGAATCCCACGTATGCCGCCGCCATCGCCGATACTTGCGCCACTTGGGCGGGGAAAATACCGGCAAATCAAGCCGCCGACCGCCTGCGCCTCCTGCAAAAAGGACTGGGCTATGTCCCGCGGCACTCCACCTTGAGGTCCTTGCTGCTCCAGGCCACCCATGCCTCCGGTGATGCCGGCCTGGCCGCGCAAAAGCTGCTGGATCAATTGGTGGCCGGCGCCGCGGGAGACGCCGCCGCCGAATGGCATCTGTTCCTGGGACAGGATGCCCGCTCGCGTGGCGACCTGGTGGCCGCCCGGCGCCAATTGCAAACCGCTTACGAACTGACCCCCGAACGAACGGACATCCAGAGCGCGCTGGCCGGGGTGCTGGTCGCCGGCAATCGCGAGGACTGGGAGCAGGGACTGCGGCTCATTCAGCCGGCGGTGGATGAGTTCCCCCGCAGCCCCGAATTTCGGGACACTCGCGGACGGTTATTGGCCCAGCTCGGCCAAAACCAGGCGGCGGCGGCGGATTTGGAGCTGGCGGTGGCCAAGCTCCCGAACCCGGCGGCCACCCGGCTGGTGCTGGCTCAAGTCTATGAGAGCCTGGGCAAACGCCAACTGGCCGCTGAACAGCGCCGCCTCGCCGCCGCCGAAACCAAACCGTAGCCGCTTCCATGAACCTCGTAGCGCAGGCGTCCCGCCTGCGGGTTCGGGCACCGTCTCGGTGCCCGTTTCCGTAAATGGACGGAGCGCCGGTCTCCAGACCCGGCTCGATGGCGCGTATTTTGAACAACCAAGCAACCTAGCAACCATGCCCATCCGGTTCCTTGCCAAAACAGATAGACGAGCTTGAAAATGAACGCAGAGACGCAAAGGACGCGGAGAAACGCGGAGAAACCCCATTGTTTTCTTCTCTGCGTCCTCTGCGCCTCTGCGCGAGCCTTGGGTCCGGCTTCAAAAGAAAGAAAACGGGTTGCGCGCAGAGCCGCAGAGGGCGCCGAGGAAAACGCCAGGGAACCACGGATGGTTGCGGTTTGCCAACCAGCCGGTGCGAGTTTTCAGGTTGCGCCTTGGATTGGGGTTTTCCGGGGCCACGTCTTGAAGCGTCAACTCCAAGAGGCACTCCCGGTGCCTATCTCTATGGCTTCTTCTCTGCGTCCTCTGCGGCTCTGCGCGAGCTTTGGTCCGGCTTCAAAAGCAAGAAACGGGTTGCGCGCAGAGCCGCAGAGGGCGCAGAGGGAAACGCCTGGGAACCACGGATGGTTACCGTCTGAAAACCAGCCGGTGTGAGTGCCCGCGTTGGGCCTTTGTGGGAGGTTTCATGGATGACAATGACACCCTTGGAAACGGGAACTGCAAGCGGCCCTTCCGGCCCCTGCATCCAAAAATTTCTTCTCTGCGTCCTCTGCGTCCTCTGCGTCCTCTGCGCCTCTGCGCGAGCCTTGGTCCGGCTTCAAAAGAAAGAAAACGGGTTGCGCGCAGAGTCGCAGAGGGCGCAGAGGAAAACGCCAGGGAACCACGGCTGGAGCGCCGGTCTCCAGACCCGGCTCGATGGCGCGTATTTTGAAGTTAAATTCCACAATTGAGAAATGAACAATCCCAAATCCTCGCCTAAGAAAACATTCAAACCACGAAATACACAAAATACACGAACAGGACTTCATTTTTCGTGTGGTTCGTGTGTTTCGTGGTTCCATCGTCCTTCAATGTAACGTGCAGGCATTTCCCCACCGCCACCAAACTCAACCGCTTGGCCCACAAAATGCTTCTCCAATTCACACCCCCTTGTCCCGTGTCCTGTTCTCCCAGCTTTTTTGTCCATTTCGGGACAGATTTCAGCCTCAGCCGCATGATTTATTTTCAACTTTGGCTGGCTCAGGCTGCCCGTCAGAATTAACTCAACCTTCGTAAACTATTGCAAATCAATATGTTCTGCCTCAGATTCCGGTCGCCATTTTCATGTCAAAAAAAGTTTATTTTTTTCTTGCAAAAAAACCGTGATCAGTCATAATCATGTATATCGAAGTTCAAATTTGGTTGGTGCTGAAACGACAAACCAGAACTTGGGTTGATTGAAAAGAGAAAAAAGAGAAAAAAGAGAAAAAACAAAAACTAAAAAAGCAGAATAAAAATATGAAAACCATAAAACAAATATTTGTTGTGGGTGCAATTGTTGGCGTGGCCAGTGCGGCACATGCGGCTTATACCGTAACGATGACTGATGGCGGAGTCGCTGTGAAAACAGGTGCGAGTTATGTGGCGGTTACTCCAACAGTAATCAATACAACTACGCCTAATTCTTCAACCCCCGCGCCATACCATAATTACTATGTGGGCAGCACCTTCCCGACAGAGATCAGTGGCCAGAGCACCTACGATATAACCGTTACGCATGTACCAGGCTCAAGCACTCTCGAGGGCTATCTAAATTTTTCTCTGAACTATGCTTTAGAGGGATCTGATTATAGTAACGATGCATTGGGAACTTTATTTAATGTGCAGTCGATCTCGGTTGCTGGTCTTACGACTAGTTATGGTGGTGGTAATTCTTGGACAAGTACTGATAAGCCAACGGCTGGACAACAGTATGTTTTGACAGTGGATTGGACATTGAGTGGTGTTTACAATCAATACCCAAACTGGTTAAGCTCATTTGACATTCAAACAGTTGGTGGCCTGACTTCCGGTGGTACTGCATCTGTTCCGTCAGACGTGTTTATTACCGCCGTTCCCGAACCCGGTCAAGCCATTGCTGGCGTCACGTTGTTGGGTTGCGGCGGATTGATTTTCATCGGTCGCCGCTTCATGGTCAAGAAGGCTTGATTGGTTGAGCATTTCAAAGTTTTTCTGGATTTCAGAAATTTTAGCACAAAGCCTGAATTGAAAAATTCAGGCTTTTTTTATTTTCCAGATTTCCTTTCTCCACCCGCAGGTCTTCCGGTACCCTGTGGCCTTTGCGCATCGAAAGCCCGGGATAATGTGTCAGTTTGCAGGCTGAAAGGCACAAACATGATAGCCCAGGGCAACGCCCTGGGTGTTGAGATCACGATTTTTTAAAGCAAGCCCTGAAAGGGCGGAACCGCATGAACAATGTGCAATTGGCCGAAAGTTGATTTTACGCCGCCCGTTCAGGGCTTGAATTTGTTGGGGCCGCAAGACAGGGGTGGCGACAGCTTGTCGCCGCAAATTCCCGTGCTGGGCTTGATTTTGTTTGGGCCGCAAGACATCCTGTCAATCCTGTTAATCCTGTCCAAACCCGTGCTGGGCTTGAATTTGCTTGGACCGCAATTCCCATGGCGATGTTCTCGGCTTTCCCGTTATGGCGCTTCCAGCGCCGCACAATGAGATGGCCCTAAACCTGCTGCGAATATTGAAAACCGGGCACTTGGAAAAGTGACAAAACACAACTTGATTCAAATGAAGTATGTCCGCTGGTTCCGTGGCTGGTGTCTGACCGGTGCCGGCGTGCTGGCGCTGGCCGGGACCGTTCACGCGCAGGAAGCCTTGCGCCTGTCCATGGCGGGCGACCTGGCGGCGGCCGCGCAACAGCAGGCCAACAGTTCCATCGGCTTCTACAACCTTTTGCTGGGACCTACGGCATGGCGCTTTGCCTCCGCCTTGGATCTGCAATACAACAACAATGTCCAATTGGAATCCACGGGTTCCGGCGATCCTAGCGACATCATCATTCGTCCCAGCATCAACACGACGATGCATTGGCCGGTCACGCTGAAGAACAGCCTGGATGTCACGCTGGGCGCGGGCTATTCGGACTATCTGCAACATGCCGATTTGAGCCAGTTTTTCATCACCCCCGGCTCGGGACTTTCCTTTGATGTCTATGCCGGCGATTTCAAAATCAACCTGCACGACCGCGTGTCCATCACTGAAAACACCTATGAAAACGCCGGGGTGAGCGGCGGCAACCAGAATCTCGAGAGCCTGCAAAACACGGCCGGCGCCAGCACTACCTGGGATTTGAACAAGGCCGTCGCCAACGCCGGTTTTGACCACGCCGATTACGTTTCGCTCTCGTCCGGTTCGCAAGGCCAGCAGCCAGACACATCCTCGGAGAATCTTTTTGTCAATTCCGGCGTCCGCATCCGCCCGGAACTCATGCTCGGTTTGGAAGCGGGCGGAACGGTGATCACGTACAGCCAGGCCAGCCAGGCCAATGCTTCGGCCTCGCCGAGTGCCGTGCAATGGAGCGGGGGTGCCTTTGGCAGCGCCAAGATCAGCGACTACATGGACGTGCGACTGGATGGGGGCTACACGGATTACCAAGCGGACAGCTCCTCCACCAATCTGGTCACGAGCGACACTTCGGGATTTTATCTTTCGCTGTCGCTGACGCATCGCGTGAACCGGATTTTGAGCTACACGCTGGCCGCCGGGCGTAGCACGGATCTGTCCGCTGCCGGCCAGGCGCAAAGCTATTATTTTGCGCGGTTGAGCCCCAGTTGCAATCTGTTTAAAAACTACACTTTCAGCACGCCCATCTCGTGGCAGCAAGGCACGCGGATTTACAATTCCAAGGCCGGCGGCGTCGCGGATTATCAACAAATCGAGCTGGGCATCAGCGTCAGCCGCGTTTTGACAAAAAAGCTTTCGGTCACCCTGGGCTATCAATTTGTGGAGGAAACCTCCAACCAAACCGGCCTGGCCTACACGGTGAACACTGTGGACTTGAATTTTTCCTACCAATTCTAAATACTGGGTCTTTCGCATGTTAAAGTTGTTATTCTTTTTTGGGGCGGTGATGACGGCGGCGGTGGCTGGGGCGCAAATTCCCACGCCGCTGCCAGTGAAAACAGGCGCCGCCGCCGCCGTCGGCGTCACGCGTCCGGCGGCTGCGGCTCCCGTCGTGGGCGCGCCAGCGGTGTCTGGCCTGTTCACGGGTTATGTGCCCGACGCCACCTACAAATTGCGCGTGGGCGACACCATCAGTTTTCAAATCGCGGAAGATCGCATTTGGAATTCGCTGGACGTGCCCAAACCGCTGGTGGTGACCGATTCAGGCGAGGTGGACGTGCCGTATGTCGGCCGGGTGGTGGCGGTGGACAAGACCTGCAAGCAACTGGGGGATGACATCAAAGCCGCGCTCGAAAAAGATTATTACCAGAAGGCCACCGTGGCGTTGTCCTTGAACGAAGCGAACCGGATTGTGGGGCGGGTTTACATTTGGGGGCAGGTTCACAACCAAGGCCCGTTGGACCTTCAGATGAATGAAAATCTCACGGTCGGCCAGGCCATCTTGCGCGCCGGCGGGTTTGCCGACTTCGCCAACAAAACCAAAGTCAAGGTCGTGCGCGGCGCGGCGGACGCCACGGGAACCAAGCAGACCTTCGATCTGGACTTGGAACAAATTCTCGAAAAGGGCAAAACCGAAAAGGACATCGTGTTGCAACCGGGCGACCTGATCATCGTGCCTTCGCGGTTGGTCAATTTTTAAATTCACATGAACGAACCATCAGTCTCGGCCGCGGAAAACCGGCACGTCAGCACGGGAAAATTTTTCGCGCGGGTCTATCGTTACCGCAGCCTGTTGTTCCGGCGCTGGTGGGTCTTGCTCATTTGCATCGGCCTGGCGCTGGGCGTGGAATCCATTTATCTCCGCTATTCACCGCCGCTGTTCGTCTCGGTGGGCCAGATGATTGTCAGCATCAAACTCAACGTCCAGCAAGGTTCGCTCTATACCGAGGAACTGGGCAATTTTATCGGTACCCAGGCGGCCCTGATGCAGGGGTCGCAAGTGCAGTCCCA